>Ga0222715_10000876_pt1 | contig 29806 bp, 56 predicted proteins | sample C33_9DmetaG_FD_165056 | JGI IMG/M metagenome (GOLD analysis project Ga0222715, IMG submission 165056) | Estuarine water microbial communities from San Francisco Bay, California, United States - C33_9D | ecosystem: Environmental > Aquatic > Marine > Unclassified | place: USA: California...
GGTTTTACTACCTCAACTTTAATGACAGAAGGTAGCGAGGTAGTAGCACAAGCAGTAGAGACATCTCCTGAGTTGTATAAGGACCTAATGTTTAAAGATGAAAATAAACTTACCTGGCTTCCTGCTACTTTAACTCTCCCTACTAAAGGTATGGTATTTATTGACGGTACAGGCAGAAATAATTGGAAATGGGCCGGGGTACAGGCCGTACCTTTACAAGAAGGAGATAAAAAAGTATCTGAAGATCAGACTCATAAAATGGATATGAAAAATGTAAAGCATTTTGAACAAAAAGATTTTATGGAAGCAGCTGACTACATTGGTATGTTTAAAGTTGATTAATATATTTTTATTTCTTATATTATAAGTATGAAAATAAGTTATGCAATTACGGTCTGTAATGAATTTGTAGAGATACAAAGACTTGTTAATTTTCTTCTAGAAAATAAGAGAAGAGAGGATGAGATAGTAATCCTATACGATAGCAAGAATGGAGATAAAGAGGTAGAAAATTACTTAAGATCTCATTCGGTAAACGGAGGATATGCCTGGCATAAAGGAGAGTTTGATAATCATTTTGCTAACTGGAAGAATAGATTAACAGAGTTATGCTCAGGTGATTACATCTTTCAAATAGATGCAGATGAATTTATTACAGAGACTTTAATTGGCTACTTGCCTTCTATACTGGAAGGAAATCCTGATAATGATGTATACTTAGTTCCTAGGGTTAATACAGTAGCAGGATTAACCCAAGAGCATATTACCAAATGGAGATGGAATGTAGATGAAGAAGATAGAATTAACTGGCCTGACTATCAATGGAGAATTTGGAAGAATAAACCAGAAATTAACTGGGTAAATAAAGTTCATGAAAAGTTAGAAGGATTTAAGACCTATGCTTTAATCCCAACCCACAGTGAATTAGCTTTACATCACCCTAAAGATATCGAAAGACAAGAAAAACAAAACGCTTATTACGATACATTATGAAAAATTTATTAAATAATTTAGATAGTTTTATTACCGATGTAGTAGAACGGTATAATAACGAAGTTTCCCCTGCATATGATACAGAGCTTAAATTAGAACTTTCTAATGCTCTTACTGGGATGTATGGCGGAAGGTTAATAGTAGATAACCTTTTAGAGTGTATTAGCACTTTAGTTATTAATGACTTAGATGTAGGTGATGCATATTACACAAAAACAGAAGGTGAACCCACATTAAAAAAGTTTATGATTAATGAAGCTAGATTAAGACAGGCTAATGAAAGCAGAGGTAGAATGAAAAATGAAATAGACAAACTACTCCTAGAACTTGTAGGACCGGCTGAAGATGAAAAAAAAGCTAATATCCGAATCACTAACATAGACTCACTCAGTGCTTACATCGACAGGCTAGCAACTGAAAGAATTAAAGAATATAATTTTAAATATAAACAAAATAAACCAATAGAAGCTAATCATCAACAACAAGTCGTAAAGGTTATTCTTACTAAAATAAGTGAACTTATAAGTGAAATTAATTTGCAAAAAGGTTATAATTTTGTAGGAGAGAAGAGGACTTTTGATGAAAAAAAATTAATAGAAGATGTAAATAAAGTTTTAAAAAATGTTAAAAATGGTTAATTATAATCTCAAAGATCACGCAGAAGAGTTTCAAAAAAACAAACCTTACCCTTACATTAGTTTAGATAATTTCTTTAATGAGGAAATCATTAACAAAATTTATGAAGAGTTTCCTGATGAAACGTCCGACCTATTTAATTGGAAGTCTAATGATCAGAACAGCAAAAAACTAATGTGCCAGGACCCAGTCCGTATTGCTCAAGAACTTCCTAACATAGACAGATTTATCAAATATTTAAACTCCGATGATTTTCTAGATCAGATCTCAGAACTTACAGGAATTCCTAACCTAATAGGAGATAATAATTTAGCTGGCGGGGGACTTCATCAAATAACTAATGGAGGATTTTTAAATGTTCATGCTGATTTTAATATTTCGGATAAATTACCTGATTTAAATCGTCGCCTTAATATAATAATTTATCTAAGCAAGGACTGGAAAGAAGAGTACAACGGTCAGTTAGAATTATGGGATACTGCCTTAACAGAGGCTAAGAAATCTATATACCCTAAATTCAATAGAATAGTTTTATTCAACACTCAACCAGAAGGAGATGTAATAGCCTACCACGGGCATCCTATTCCGTTGAATACTCCTAAAGGAGTTAATAGAAAATCTATTGCTTTATATTATTACACTAAAGAAAAACCAAACAATGTATTAGCAGGAAAACATAAAACCATATACAAAAAAGTTTAAAATGAATAAAAAAGTTGTCATAATACCTACCTTTGCAGAGGCACACTTAATTCGTTATCAAATTCCTAATATTGTAGATACAATCAACCCAGATTATATTATAATTAATGAAGGAATGTTTCCTGCTGGAACAGAAGGAAATAAGGTAATTACTCAAGAATGGAAAGATAAGTATACTTTAAATGGGGAGGGTAAAAGAGGTTTCGACTTCTTAGAGTTACAACAAATTGTAAAAGATGCTCAAAAAAAGTACACTGATATAAAGATTATACTTAATGAAATGGAGTATAAATTAGGAATGACTTCAACAGAGTGTTATAAAAAAGCAACAACAAACTTTAAAGAACTAGGCATAGATATTGAGGAAGGAGATTATATATTTCCATATGAAGGAGATGTGTTTCATCATGAAGATGCTAAGGAGGAAATCCAAGGATATATGGATCAGTTGCAACCCGGTGAAGGGTTCCGTTCTATATGGGTAGATTATTTACAAAATTTTTGGTATGTAGAAAAATCTAGGATAAAACCTTGGCTTCAGGATAGTAAATACCAGCACGACGGTAACTATATGACTAGAAGAATTTGTTTTAGGTATGATAAAAATGGGGTTAAGTATGAGAATATGATTAATAACTTTATGACAGTTAAACATCATCATCCAACAGAAGGTTATGGTATGCTATACCCTACAGATTTAATAACCTACCACTATGCATGGATTAGGCCAGGAAAGTACAGACAGCTAAGATGTGATCAATTGCAAAGACAGCCTGGATACTGGGAAGCATTCCAAGCAGGTTTAGATAAATGTGATAAATATGAAGATAGCGATATAGTAATTCGTCCAAATAACACCATTTATACACACGGATATGCAAAATTTTTTTCCAAATTACCGCATCCTAAACATATAAAAAAACATGAATTGTGGAAAGATTTAGAAGAAGAATTAATAGATCAATTAACAAATTACAGTTAATTAAGTTGTTATTAACAGCAAATATTCTTATATTATATTAAATAAACGCAGTACTTTATGATACCTAAAAATAAAATTGAAGAATTAGTATCTAATCATAAACCTCCATATTTACATAATCGTCAAGAATTTATACCAGGAGAATCAACCGTATGGTATTCAGGACCATATTGGGATGATAGAGAATTGAGTGAGGCTTTAGATACTTTTCTCAACGGTAATTGGGTTACTACAGGTGCTAAGGTTAATCGTTTTGAGATGAAGTTTGGTAAAAGATTTAAAACTAAGTACTCTCATATGGTGAATTCTGGAAGCTCTGCTAATTTAACTATGATTGCAGCTGTAAAGAAAAGATTTAGATGGGAAGATGGAGATGAAATTATCGTCTCTCCGGTTGGTTTTGCTACTACCGTATCGGTTATATACCAAAACAGATTAACACCCGTATTCATAGACATAGAATGGGATACCCTTAACTTTAACTTAGAACTAATAGAAGAAAAAATTACCAGCAAAACTAGGGCTATATTTGTTTCACCAGTTTTAGGTAATGCTCCAGATTTTGATAGATTAGTCGAAATAGCTGAAAAACATAATCTTAAATTGATTGGCGATAACTGCGATAGTTTAGGTAGTAAGTGGGATGGAAAGTATTTGAACGAATACTATGTAGCTTATTCTAACTCTTTCTACCCTTCTCATCATATCTCTACAGGGGAAGGAGGAATGGTCTGTACCAACGATGAAGAAATTAAAAAAGCAGTTATGAGCTTTTCATGGTGGGGTAGAGCTTGTTACTGTATTGGAGCTGCTAATCTCTTACCTAATGGAAGTTGTGGATGTAGATTTTCATACCATTTAGACGGATACGATAATGTTATAGACCATAAGTATATATTTGAAAATATGGGGTATAACTTAAAGCCTTTGGATATGCAAGGAGCTATCGGATTAGTTCAACTAGAAAAGTTAGATGAAATAGAAGCAAATAGAAAAACATCTAAAGAGAGGTTGGATAAAATCTTTACAGATAATATACCTGGTCTTAGAGCAGTAAAGGGACTGCCTAAAGCCGATACATCTTGGTTTGGAACACCATTCATTTGTGAGGAAGAAGGATTAAAACATAGATTAGTGGATCATCTAGAAACTAACAAAATACAAACCAGAAACTACTTTGCCGGGAATATCTTAATGCACCCAGGATATAAACATCTAGGAGATTATAAAGATTTTCCAGAAGCTAACAAAGTTTTAGACAAAGTATTTTTCATTGGTGCAGCTCCTCATTACGATGAAAATATATTTAAATATGTAGAAGAGGTAATAAAGAATTTTAAATAATGGACTTACAATCATCTGTTAAAACACAGGGTAAAGTAGTTACTCAAATTATTCATTTCATTAACGGTGAAAAAAGAACATTTGAAAATATAGAGACTAGCAGCATTAAACAAGGTCAATTTACAAAACTTATTACTTCCGACGGAAGGCTTATTATGATTAACGATAAAAATGTACTATGCATAGAGGTGTTCCCACAGCTTTAATTCTAGGAGATGGGCTATTAGGGTCAGAGATTGCATCACAAACAGGTTGGAATGTAGCTTCTAGAAAATTAGGTAACTTAGATATCAATAATTATTCGGAACTGTGTGCTTTAATTTCCGGTTACCCTACTATTATTAATTGTATTGCAAATACTGACTCATACTCGGCAAATAAACAAGAACATTGGGATATTAATTATGAATTTGCTGCTAAGCTAAGCGATTTATGTAAACTCAGAGGAAAAAAATTAGTTCATATATCTACAGAATTTGTATATGCGAATAATACATACCCACCATCAGAAGAGGATTTACCATTACCGGATCATAACTGGTATGCATACACAAAATTACTAGCAGATGAGTATATAAAGTTAACTAATGATAATTTTTTAATCTGTAGAGAACTACATAAACCTAGGTTACTTAACTATAATAACATTTGGAATGTTAGAACTTCTGGAGATACGGTTGATAAAATAGCAACTTTAATTGTTAAGTTGGTATACAAAAATGCCACCGGAGTATATAATGTAGGAACAGGTGATAAAACTTTATCAGAGATATTTCCGGATATACCTTCAATAAACCCCCCTTCTGGAATACCAAAAGATACCAGAATGAATTTAAATAAACTTTTTAAATTTTTATCATGATAGGAATAATAGGGCAAGGATTTGTGGGAAACGCAATATATCAAAAGTTTAAAAATTTTTATGATATAGATACCTATGACTTAGACAAGAGTAAATGTAACTCTACAGAAGAAAAGACTTTAACTAAAGAAGTAGTGTTTGTTTGCCTACCTACCCCTATGTCTAAAGATGGATCATGCTATACTGGAATAGTAGAAGATGCTATAGAGAAAATTAATGAATATGGCGAAACTAAGATAGCAGTAATAAAATCAACCATACCACCAGGAACATCAGAAAAAATAAATAATAAATACGATAAACTACATGTAGTATTTAACCCAGAATTTCTCACGGAAAGAAATGCTGTAGAAGATTTTAATAATCAAAATAGAATAATTTTAGGAGGCCCCAGGCCCGCTACTTCTAAGCTTAAACAGGTCTACTCTAGAGTATTCCCTAAAGCTCATATTATAAAAACTGGTGCTACTCATGCTGAAATGGTGAAATATATTACTAATGCTTTTTTAGCTACAAAAGTGTCTTTTGCAAATGAAATGTATGAAATATGTAATGGATTAGGTTTGGATTATGACAAAGTGGTTGAATATGCCATATACGACAAACGATTAGGAAGCTCACATTGGGCAGTCCCTGGACCAGACGGGGATTTTGGATTTGGTGGACATTGTTTCCCAAAGGATCTATCTGCACTTTTGAGACTAGCAGAAGATTTAGATACAACAGACAATGTACTTAGTGCAGTCGAACAGACTAATTATAAAGTTCGTAAAAATAGAGATTGGGAAAAAATGAAAGGAAGAGCAATCATATGAGTAAAAATTTAATATACACTACAGCAATTAACCACAGTACATCTACGTTTGCTAACTCGGACTATAGCCAATATTGCATTAATAGTTGGCAAGCATGGTGTAATAAAAATAATGTAGACTTTCTAATTATAGATAAACATGACAATAGATACAAATTCCCAGTATGGAATAAAGATTTAATATTTGAATATGTGGGGGATAAATACAATAAAATAATGTATGTTGATTCTGATACTATGGTTAAATGGGATACACCATCACCGTTTGATTTGTATGATGATGAATTTTGCACAGTTATTGATAGAGCGTCTTTAAAGTGGATTTTAAACTCTATAGAAGCTTACCAACCTTTTTTCAAAGAAGTTAAGTTAAATTTAGATAACTACTTTAACAGCGGTGTCTGTATGTTTACAAAACAACATAAACCAGTCTTCGATAAACTTATAGAATTTTACCAAAAAAATAGTGATAGTTTAGATAACATAAAAGGAGTAGGCAAAGTCCAGACCGTACTTAATTTTATGTTAGAAAAAGAAAATGTAAAAAGAAAAATATTGCCTCCTACCTGGAATTTATTTTCAATACATAAAAAAAATATGTTTACACATAATTGGCAATTAAACGAAGATATGACTCCTTTTTTTATAAAGTACTCTTATATTTGGCATTTTACAGGTTTTCCTATAGAAGATAGAACAAAGATAATGAAACAAGTATGGGAACAATTTAAACAGTATTATGCGTAATTTAGTTTTTATAATAGATATAAAGAAAGACGGAAAGTTAAAAAAAGAATATCAGATATCCATAGATAGCTGGAAGCATTTTTGTAAAAAGTATGGGCACGAAATACTTATTATGGAACAGCCTGTTACTGATACCAACTACATGGGGGTCATTTGGCAAAGATATTTTTTGTTTGATATACTAGATCACAATCAGTTAAAGTTCAACCAAATCTGCATCGTGGATGCGGATACTGTAGTTCATCCAGACTGCCCAGACTTTTTCGAGATGACTAATAACAAGTACACTTTAGTTCATGATGATGGGGACTTTGATTGGATTATTAGATCAATGGAAAATTATAAAAAACATATCTTTACAAATGAACCTTTATTTAACTGGTATGAATATTTTAACAGTGGATTTCAAATAGTAAATTATTCTCATAGAGAGTTTTTTAATACTATCAGAGATTTTTATTATGCTAATAACGAAAAGATAAGATGGTGTCAAAAAACTTATGGAGTAGGAACAGATCAAACACCCTTAAATTATTTACTTAGAAAACATAATATAGAAACCACAACCCTACCCTACAGTTATAATATGTCTTGTATGGCTGCAAAAGAAATACTTAACGAGCAAATGCAACATACAAGAGCAGGGTTTATAATGCACTTTAACGGACTCCCAAATAAAGATACAACCGTACCTCTCTGGATGGGCAAAACATATGACTACCTTTATGGCAATTAGTATTGGACAAATAGGAAAAGGTCAATTTGGATCTAAAATATTATCTAAACTAAAAAACTTAGAAGTAGATATCAAATGGATTGCAGGTTCAGAAGATAAGTGGTGGTCAAATGAAAAAGTAGATTGGGTTATAGTTGCCACTCCTAATGAGTTTCATTACGAACAATCTAAATATTTTCTTTCTAAAGGTGTAAATGTATTTTGCGAGAAACCAGCTGCATTTAATACTACGGCAGTAGAAGAGTTATACGACATAGCTGATAAAAATAAGTGTAAGTTCTATGTTGATGATGTTCTTTTTTATGAAGATGTACAAGAGACAGACTATTTTTTATATCGCAAATGGGGGAGTAAGTTTTCAAATATTATAGATAGAATAGCTTATCATCACTTTTATCTTATAGCTGAGAATGTAAAATATAAACTAGACTATAAATTAAGTTTATTTAAAAATGAACCGTTAGTAAAACAGTTTACATTAACATTTGGTAGTAAGGATTATAAATTTGACTATAATTTTGACTGGTTTAAACAGAAAGAGCATAATGTTAGATCAACTAATCATAGAGATGCATTGGAAACGATGTTAAATGCGGTGATAACAGGTAAAGCTGACTTTGAAGACAATAGAAAAAGAACTGTTTTTGCTACCGGGTTATCGCAACAACTAAAAGAAAAGTTATATGGAAAGATTGCAATTATTGGAGCAGGAATATATGGAATTACAGCAGCATTAAAATTAGCTAATAAAGGCTTTATAGTAGATTTGTTCGAAACCAAAAAAGAAATACTCTCAGCTACCTCAGCTATTAATCAATATAGAGTTCATAGAGGATACCACTATCCAAGAAGTAAAGAGACTATCATATCTTGCAGAAATAACGAGAAAGAGTTTAAAAGATATTATGCTAGAGCTATTATTGACAACGTGGAACATTATTATGCTATAGCTAGCAAAGATAGTTTTACTACAGCAAAAGAGTATTTACATATACTAGATGAATGTAAATTAGAATGGTTAATGGTGGATCCACTACCCGGATGTGATTTAACAGTTAAAGTAAAAGAAAGTTTATTTTGCCCTAAAGCATTAAAGTTGATATGTGAAGAAAGAGTGTATAGCTGTAATGTAAATGTTTTACTTAATCATAAAGTAGAAAATATAGACGATTTAAAAGGATATAATTACACTATTGTGGCTACTTATAGTTCATTGAATGACTTTGATGATAATAAAAAAAATTACCAATATGAACTATGTGAAAAACCTTTATTTAAATTACCGGATGAATATTCCAACAAAAGTATAGTAATAATGGATGGGCCTTTTATGTGTTTTGATCCTTACAGTACAACTAACCTCCATGTAGGAGGTAATGTAGTTCATGCAATACATAATAGGAATATAGGAATAGATGCTGAAATTCCTCCTTCGTACAAAAACCTATTAAATAAAGGAGTGATAAAAAATCCGAAATATACTAACGTTCCTAGATTTATAGAATCTGCTAAGAAATTCTTCCCAGACATAGATAAAGTAGAACATATTGGTTCAATGTTTACAGTAAGAACTGTTCTTCCTAATATGGATAAGACAGATGGTAGACCAACTTTAGTTAGATTTGAAAACAATAAGATATACCTATTCAGCGGAAAAATAGGCAACTGTGTTAAAGCAGCAGAAGAAATAGTAACAAACATTTATTAATGAAAACAAAATTTGCAATAGGCTGTTTGGTTCAATGGTACGAATCTGATATTATAGAAGAGTATTTAACTACATTAGAAGAAGCTATAGAAATATACGATGGGGATGTTATAGTAGATATTTGTTTAGTAAGTAACACCGATCTAGAAAAAGCATTAGATCCAATAGTAAAATTAGAACAAATAAAAAAGATATGTGGTGCAGTAGAAGGTTTAAATGCAAACTTTTTAATTAAGGATGAATTATTTACTATAGCTGATTATAGAAGATGGTTTAATGATTACTACTGTGAGCATGTAGATGTTCTTGTTTGGGGTGAAAGTGATATGTTAGTACCTAAACAAACGTTCATTGTATTAGACCACTTACACCAAAACATTCAGACTCCTAAATACTTGGCTACATTTTCTATTTGTAAGATGTGGGACGATTCATGGAAAGCATTAGAACACCCAGACTTCACTAACAAACCATTCATTGAGATGGATACAAAAAACTGGTGGAGTTTAAGATATACTATGAATAAAGATGAGATGAATGAAATTAATGATAGAGCAAAAGATTTAGATGTAAGCATAATATCTCCTCATAAGTATAACGGATGTGGACTCATTATTAGTTCTGAAGTGATTAAAGCAGGTGTTAACATACCAAGATCAGTATTTTTTATACATGAAGACACAGCTTTCATGCTAATGACTCAAAAGGTCTTAGGTAATATTCCTCAATACCATTTTAAAAATATACTAATAGTGCATAATAGAAAGCACCCTAATAAGAGAAAGAATATAGAAGGGGAACAAGGATTAGATAAAACTAATCCAGGAGCACAAAGAGGATCACACGATTGGTATATTCCAGCTAACAAAATGTGTGAGCAGAATTGTTACAATATATTTAATCCAAACTTTAAACCATTTACTTGGAAAAATGTATGGGAAAGTTTGAAATCTGAATAAATTTAATTATATTATAGTATGAAGAAATACAATCTAAATAATAAACTATATCTAGTTACCGGAGGTAGCGGATTTTTAGGCGTACCGTTAGTACAGAGGCTCTTAAAAGAAGGTGCTAAAGTGAGAATACTTGCTAGAGACGAAGGCAAGTTAATAGAAGTAAAGCAAAAATATCCTCAAGTAGAAATACTAAATGGAGATATTTCCGATTTATTTGAAGTAAGGCAAGCTATGAAAGATGTCAATGGGGTATTTCATTTAGCAGCATCAAAGCATGTCGGATTAGCAGAAAAGACAGTTAGGGAAACTATTAAGGCTAATACAATAGGATCAATGAATATACTGGAATGTTCATTAGATGCTGACCTAGATTTTGTTATTGGTATAAGCACCGATAAAGCAGCACAAGTATCAGGAGTATATGGAGCATCTAAACTGCTTATGGAAAGACTCTTTACTCAATTTGAAAGATTGAATACCAGTTGTGACTATAGGATAGTTAGGTATGGCAATGTTCTCTACTCTACAGGTTCAGTTCTGTGTAAATGGAAAGACTTAATCGAAAGAGATGAGGAGTTGATTGTCACTGAACCTAAAGCAACTAGATTCTTTTGGACTGTTGAGCAAGCTTTAGATTTAATTTACGATTGTTTAGAAAATGCTAAAGATTCTAAACCCTATGTTCCTTCTATGAAAGCTATGAGTATCGAAAACTTACTTGATGCTATGTACGAAAAATATCTTCCTGAAGGAGGGCAAAAGAAAATAAAAGTTATCGGTCTTCAACCAGGAGAAAACTTGCATGAAAAGATCTTAGAAAACGGTTTAAACTCTAGTGAAGCTGAGCAATATACTGTTAATGAAATAATTCCTCTTATTTAAAATGAATATACTTCTAACCTATATAGGAGGAAGAGCAGGAAGATCAGTAATAGACTGTTTATTGAAAAGTTCTTATAAAGACAGAATAAGAATTATAGGGTGCGATAGTGAAGAAGTTTCATCTAAAAATTTAGTAGATAAGTTTTATAAAGTTCCTTTATCGACAAGTAAAGATTTTGATAAGGTATTAAATAGCATTATATTAAAAGAGAATATAAATTTATATTTACCGACAGGAGAAGAAGATCTAATATTTTTTTCTAATCTTAAATTTAAATATCCTTTTATTAAATTTATTATTTCTAATCCTACAGATATAGAAAGATGTTTAAATAAATGGCTCTTTTATAATTATAATAAGTCTGATTCCAGAATGATTCGAACTTCAATGTTAGTTGAAGATTATGGCATAATTAAACCTATATCTGGTAGAGGGGCTAAAGGATTTAAAGAAGTAGAAGATACGTTTTTACTCCCGGAAGGATATATATGGCAACCTAAAGTATACGGAGACGAATTAACAGTAGATATTTTAAGTATTAATAATAATTTTAACTGTAGTATAAGAAAAAGAACTAAAGTTGAAAAAGGAATATCTACTCAAGTTGATATAGTTAGTATACCTGAAATTGAAAACGTTTGTAAAAACTTAGTGAAGGTTTATAACTTAGAAGGTCCTTTATGCATTCAATTTAAAGGAAATAAAATACTGGAAATTAATCCTAGATTTGCAGGAGGAGTAGACTTTACCTGTAGTGCAGGAGTTAACCATCCTGAGATGGTATTAGAGAGTATTTTAGACAATAATTATAAATCATTTAGTAAGAAGCCAATATTAGGACATTATGAAAGATAAAAAGAGATATTGTTTTGATTTAGATGGTACGTTATGCTCGAAAGGAGTACCCTACGAAGAAGCTGTTCCAAATTTAAAAGCTATTGATAATGTTAATTATCTATATGACCAAGGTCACTACATAGAGATAGCTACTGCCCGGGGTTCTCGTTCGGGTAATAATTGGTTTAAATTAACAGCTTCACAATTACAAGAATGGGGAGTAAAATATAACCAGCTTTCAGTAGGAATTAAATCTTATGCTGATATATTTGTGGATGATAGAAGTACTACTGAAATCAAAAATATTTTAGCTATAGGAGCTCATCCTGATGATATAGAGTTTGGATGCGGTGGAACTTTGCTTAAGCATAAACAAACCGGAGACTTTGTAGTATACTTATGTATGACCGGTACTGAATCAGTTGATGGGGTAAGTGGTAACATTATTCGCTCTTTAAAGGAAAATAAAGAAGAGACTGAAAAAGCTGCTAAACTTTTAAATGTAGATAAGATAGAGCACCTAAACTTCAAAGACCTGCAAGTACCTTTTTCCTTTGATTCAGTCAGTGCTATAGAAAAAATTATTAATAAATACAAAATAGATACAGTTTATACTCATTGGGCAGGAGATGCTAATCAAGATCATATATCTACTTTTAAAGCAACTATGGCTGCTAGTAGGTATGTTTCTAACGTTTACTGTTACGAACAAATACCCATCCCAAGAATGTCAGAGAATCAAATGACAGTTAATTATTATGTAGATATTACTGATCATTTTGACAGTAAGTTAAAAGCAGCTAAGCAACATAGGAGTCAGTTTGTAAAATATCAAAAGGTAGGGTTAAATGTTTCTAAAAATTTAAAAACTCTTGCTAAGTTTAGAGGCATACAAGCTAAAGTAAAATACGCTGAAGCATTTCAAGTTATAAAGCAAGTAAGATGATAGTAAAAACTAATCCTGAATTTGGTATAGAATTAGCATTAAGCATTCCTTATGCATACTATTTACATCTTAATAATAAATTAGAAGGTGTTGTTACCAGTAAAGGAATGTCTCCTTTTTATTTCTTTACTGATAAAGTAAAGGAAGAATTTAATTTTAGAACTATAGATAATGCCGCTGCAGGATTAAATAATCTTCCTAATAATTGGATTCATGGAATTAATTCTCTAGAAGAGCCAGGAGTTTTAGATTATAAAGAATGGATAGTTCCTCCTTACGATAGTTTTTATTCTAATGAAGAATATAAGTTTACTAAACCTACTATATTTTTAACTAATAAATATAATTTTGAACATGGTCATCGTCCTTATGGATTTTTTGATATCGAAAGTTTGTATAACATATTTACTATTTTAAACGAAAGAGGGTATGATGTAATTTATAAGAGACCTTCTAATACAGAAAAAGAATTTGCATTTGATCAAAATGAAATAGCCGCGGTTAACTCCCAATATAGAGAAATACAAGCCAATGTAGAAGGTGTTGGATTAATTAATGACTACCAGTTAACTGAATTTTTTGATAATGTAAAGTTAATAGATAGTTATATTTTAACATCTAACTATGATTATAACACCACACAACTTAAATTAATGGCCAACTGCTCAGGGTTTATCTCAGTAGGGGGAGGGAATTGTATTTTATCATCTCTATTTAAAAAACCAACTATTAGTTATCTACACACGGGGAAAGAATTAAGACAAAATTATTTTGGCAAGAATACTTATTTTCAAAAACTTTCCAACAATAATGTATATCCTGCGTATGATGTTATAGGAGAGATCAACACTAAAACTTATGACCGAAAAGTTAACAACACAGGGAAAAATGATTATACTGAAGTTTATAAATTAATAGATAAATTATTTAATGAAAATTACTATTAGCATAGATGATATACATCCCGAAGCAGGATGGGGGGTAGAAGGAGACGAATGTATGTACTACTTAGATGAACTAAATAAAGAATTTGGAGCTAAGTTTACTTTATTTATCCCTTCTAACTACCATAACAAAGCTCCTCTTTCTAAGCATAGAGATTGGATCAAGTGGTTAAAAGAAAAAGGTTACTTTGAGTTAGCGGCACATGGACACTACCATGCTTGCGAGAGAAAAGATATAGGTGAGTGTGAATTCTTTGAATTAGATACTCCTGCTAAAGCTATTGACAGATTAGATGCTTTGTTTAACGAATGGAGCTTAGCCGGACATACACCAGTAGGATGGCGCAACCCAGGTTGGCTAGGTCACCCAGCAGCGATCTCAGAATTAGGGAAAAGGTTTAAGTATTCTGCCATTCACTACGAGCACAATCACAACATACCTTGGGACTGTAAAACGTTTTACGGACATGATGGAATAGACACAACAAACATAGCTGTGCATAATAGCGATATGATTATGTTTCAATCTCATATAGCAGGAGACTGGAACGATAATGTATGGAATGAGAGAAACTATCAACAGATGAGGATGTCTTTATCACATCTGACATCTACATTAGAAGTACAATTTAAAACATTAGAACAATGTCTATAGAGGAAATACTTATTGAGAATAATATCCCAGACAAGCCTAACAACTACGCTACAACTACTCACAAGTTTAAAAAAGACCTTTGGTCGTTTTTTGATAAAGACTATTTTAAGGATGTAAACTTTATTGAATTCGGGACATCGAGAGGATACACAGCAATGATAGCCAGCTACCTTTTCGAACACGTACATACAGTTAATGTAAGAATAGACGAACTATCCGCAAAGTATCTTAGTAGCAGAGATAATATCACATGCTACGGATTTAACCTTTACGGTAACAACTGCCCATGGGATAGAATAGACTCTGGTGATGTGTTTCTACTAGATGCTCTGCATACATACGATGCAGTAACAAAAGATATAGAGAATGCATTAACTCAGATACCTTCTAAGAAAGGAAAGAAGTATTTAGTATTTGACGACTACGGAGCATACCCAGGCATTAGACGTGCTATCGAAAATGCTATTGCTCGAGGAGTTATTGAAGAGGTAACTCGAATAGGTCAAAAAAAAGGTTACAAGTACGGAGAAAGTACTTTAGAGATATGCAGAACATTAATAGATTCAGAAGGAATAATATGTCGAGAAGTATAGCTTTTTTTACTGAAATGGGTTTTGAAGGGAAAGTTCCTAGAACTCATAATAATATGCGCACAGAGTTTGCTTGGATGTGTGCATTAAATGCTGATCATTATCATTATCATAGTACTCCTAATAAAAAGTACGATTTAGGTATAGTAATTATTCCTAAAAAAAATCCTAATTTCAATTTAGATATTTTAAAAAACTACTGTAGCAAGATTGGGGTAATGCAAGAAGGTCCTCATTGGTTTTTTCAAGACTATTCCTTAGAAAAGCAAATATGGTACTATAACACTCTTACATCTTCTGATATTATTTTTACTCATAATATAAAAGATAAATTATACTACCAAGGATTAACCAATCATAAAAATATCAGAGTAATGCCTTCTTTAATGATAGAAGATGCAGTAGGAGAGATAAAAGAAGTAGATAGAAATGGTATTATTATAGGAGGTAATTTTGTGAACTGGTATGGGGGATTCGACTCTTATATAGTTGCTTCAGAATATTTTGATAACGTTACTGCGCCTTCTATGGGCAGAAAGCAAGATGGAGAGGACCAACTAATTTCCCATCTACCATACCTAAATTGGAAAGAATGGATTCATAAATTAAATGAATTTAAATTTGGAGTACATTTAATGAGAACTCATGCTGCAGGTACATTTGCTCTTAATTGTGCATATTTAGGAATTCCTTGTATAGGGTATAAAGGACTTGATACACAAGAACTATGTCATCCTGAATTAACTATAGAAGTAGGAGATTTATTAACAGCTAAAAAATTGCTTGGAAAATTAAAAAATAATTCGTATTTTTACGATATGGTTGCTAACCAAGCTAGAGAAAATTATAAAAAACACTTTCATGAAAATATCTTTTATTCAACCTTCCAGAAATAATCTTAAATACCTTAAATGGTCTTATGAGGCTATCAGAAAAAATCAAGGAGAACATGAAGTAGAGATTTGTGTCGCCGATGATGACTCATCAGACGGTACCTGGGCTTGGTGTATTGAGATGGAAAAGAAAGATCCAAACTTTAAATGGATAAGAAATCAAACCGGCAAAAGACAAGGTCATACTATTTTATACGATAGGCTGATTAATGAAGTTGCTACTAATGTCATAGCAATGATCTATCATGCCGATATGTATTTATGTCCTGGAGCTTTAGATGCTATAGAACAAGAGATTAAACCCGGTGTGATAGTTTCACTTACTAGAATTGAACCTCCTCTACATCCTGATGGACCTGAAAAGATCTTAAAAAACTATGGAGTTGAACCAGAGGAATTTCAAGAAGAAGCTCTATTAGAGTTTATTAATAGTAGAGTACCTGACAACGATACTACTGAAGGTATCTTTGCTCCTTGGGCATTCTACCGTAAAGACTTCCAAGAGATAGGAGGACACGATCCTTTGTACGCTCCTCAATCAAAAGAAGATTCAGATATCTTTAACAGATTTCAGCTTAATGGAGTTAAATTTGTTCAAACCTGGCATGGCTGTGTCTACCATATGACCTGTAGAGGAAGTAGAAGAAATACAAAAGATAAAGCAGTTAACATCTATCAAGATAGTCCAGAATGGTTAGCACAGAATCAAAGATCAACTCGTAACTTTATTCGGAAGTGGGGTCATTTTGTTAAGCATGATGCTCTTATGAAACCTATTATTCCTCCTAAATATGATATTGGATTTATAATTAAAAATTGTAATTCTCAGTTATTAACTGCCTTAGAACCCTGGTGTAGTACAATTTATGTGGATGAATCATCTGATAAAGCTATGATTGATAATTATATTACATTAGAATCTCCTAATACCATTATGGATTTATATCAAAGAATTAAACCTTATGATAACGAAAAAAATAACGAGATATTAGTTAAAATAGATGGTAGCAAATTTAATCAACAAGACTTTCAAATCGTACAGCAGCTATCTGAAATTATAAAAGATAGTGGACAGGTAGGAGAGTTTCAAGTAGGAAATCTATTTATTAGTATAATACAGATGAACGAATACCAATTAAATCTTATAAAATTATGAAAAAATTAGTTTACTTATTAGGTTTTCTACCTTTATTTGCATTTCAGTGTAACGATGACGATTCTGCTACAGATAATTCAGCAGTAATTGAAGAAGTTACACAACAAACTCAAAATAGTGATTGGAGAGTTACTGCTTTTATTGAAGGTAGTGAAGATAAGACCTACCATTATACTGGATTTGTATTTAATTTTAATCAAGGAGGAGTAATGATTGCCACAGATGGTGCAGAGACTTATCAAGGAACTTGGAGTGTAACTTCTAGTTCAAGTTCCCTTGATTTTAATATGTATTTTCAGGTAGGAGATGATCATCCTTTTGATGAGTTTAATGATGACTGGGAGATCATACTATACTCAGACACTGTTCTGGAATTATACGACGTTAGCGGTGGAGACGGAACCATCCACCATATAGTTTTTGAATCTTTATAATCATAATTATGAAAAAATATATAGTAGAATTTATAGATGTTAACGGCAACACTCATCAGTTTGAATTTACAACTAATGACATTGAAAAATCTATATCTCAATATACTAGAAATAGAAGTATAGTAGGCCATACAATTATTAGCGAAGGAACCGAAGGGAGTAAGCAAATGCTTTTTGGATAAAATACCCACCTATTTATTAGTATACCACAATTATTTTTCTTATATTATATAAATGAAAGCAGATAAAAAATTCATATTAGAGGCTGTAAAAAAAGTTATTTCAGAGGCAGCAAAAATTAAATTTGCCGGACATCAATTTATGTTGAAGGTAGATGTAAATGAGGATCCACAAAAGAAAGGATTAAAAATACAGTTTATTCCTACTACCTTTGGGCAATTGTCCCCAACTGAGCAGAATGATATTGCAATTGAGTTAGAAAAGAGACTTGAAGCTGGATTGGATCAGTATGAAATGAGAGTTGAAAGAGATAGAAATTTAAAAGATAAAACAATTATCGGGTTTTTCGTTTATATAGAATATTTTGATAAATTAGTTAGAAAAGCTCTATCAGGACAAAACCCTTCTAATTTAGACAAAACAGACAATGCCGAGGTATAGTTACCAGTCAAAATACAGCAGAGAAGTTATTAATTCTATTGATGCTTCTAGTTTATCGGAAGCAGTAGAATTCTTTGCACAAGTTAAAGTTTTAAGCAAAGAAAAATTTTTAGAATTATATGAAGTCGCTAAAAGATAATATTAGAAAAGTATTAAAATCAAGACTAGATGTAAGTTATAGAATTAAAACTAAAGAACCTGATAAGGAGACTATGAACAAAAAGATCTTTGTTGAGGTAATAGATCAGCTTAAAAAAATCGAAGATAGAAGAGATTTTATGGCTGAAGAAATAGGAATGGATATGACAATATACGAAGACCAGTTCTTTAGTGTCATAGAAAATCTTTTCAAATTAGTTTTTAATAAATCTCAATTAGGATTAATCCAAATGTACCTATACCAATTAGTACCAGATAAAGAATGGGATGGAACTATTACTATTGAAGTAGGTAAAACCGAAAAAACTCTTCCTTTTAAATCCGCCTCAGATGTTTGGGATGTGATAAAAACGTTTGAAAAATAACTTAAAAGATAGTTGCCTATACGAATAATAGTTCGTATATTTATTCATTGTTAAATTTAAATGGTTATATATGCAATTAGAAATGATTCCTTGCCCAAAGTGCAACAACGATTTCCCTCTTAAAAGAAAAGAATTAGGTTACCACGTCTGTGTAAATTGTTCAACAGTAGAACCTGTAGTAGGAATCACTACTGTAGAAGGTACCGGAGATCATACTTATAATGATCTTATTATTATGAATCAAAGTAAAGCACGAGCTATAGCTGAAAAAGAAGCTGAGCTGATGGGGCGAAAAGTTCATTTAGAAATGCTAGATTTTGATACCGATGAAGTAGCAGTATCCCAGTCAATTAAAGAGCATGTTGATCGAATTCTGGATGATGATTTAGAAGATGAAGATCTACAAGAGGACGAAGAAAAAGAAGGTATAGAAGGAATCGACTATTAGTATGAAATTAGCTCTCATAGCACATGATGGAAAGAAAGCTGATATGGTTTCGTTTGTGATGAAACGATTATCTTTCTTTAATAGAGAGGATGTACAAATTGTAGCAACTGGTACTACTGGTAAGAAGATAGAACATGCCGGTATAAAAAAAGTACAACGAGTTGCTAGTGGACCTCTAGGAGGAGACGCTATCATTGGACAAATGGTTGCATGTAATGAAGTCGATGGAGTTATCTTCTTTAGAGATCCTCTAGATAAACACCCTCATGATGTAGATATTTCTATGCTAATGAGGTTATGTGATGTTCATAACATACCCCTGGCTACTAACTATAGATCAGGGCATATTATGGTTAAGTATTTTAAAAACAAATGATGTATCTAAGATTTTTTACAGTTAAGTTACTTGAAGCAGTAGGAGCATTACTGGGAATTATTTTATTTCCTTTAGTTTATGTTTTTAGATACCAAATAGATAAGTACCCTACTTTATTTAAATGTTTAGGCTTATGGTACTTAACAAACCAAGATGAACCTAACCATTTAGAGAACTGGTACGGATTCTATGAATTGTACCCAGACGTAGTAGCCAAGCAGATGTACGAAGATATGCATTGGCTGGATCGTTTTCTTCTATCTTATAAATGGGTAGCATTTAGAAATCCTACCTGGCAGCTAAAATTAGCGTTAGCAGAAATTACAAATGGAGATATTATAGAAGTTAAAATCCATAAGGTTGTAGGCGAACAAGGGGGAATGGTATGGAGGGATAAGTCTGTAATTGGTCTACAATTTGCTACTTTTTATATTCGTGGCCGCAAACATTTTAGGTATAGTTGGACAAAACGTATTTTAGGTAAGTGGGTTAATGTTATGTTAGGTACTAAAAAAGGTCGATACGTTTCTAAATTTAGAATATTTAACGAATTAGGTCGATGGGGATAAAGTTAAGTTATGGGTAGACCGGCAAAAATACTTAAAAAAGAAGATATATTAAGAGCTATGAAGACCACCAGGTCTAATAGAGCTGCTGCAAGATATCTTCATGTATCTTTTACTCATTATAAAAAATATGCTAAGACATATAAAGATGAGGAAACTGGATCTACTTTGTATGAGTTGCATAAAAATCAGGCTGGTAAAGGCATTCCTAAATTTTTATCTAATGGAGGTAAAGAGCCTCCTATTATGGATTTGATTGAAGGTAGAGTTCCGGTAGAGCATTTTGATCCTAAAAAAATAAAACAGAGAATAGTATTTGAAGCTCTTATAGAAGAGAAATGCTCTCATTGCGGATTTTCAGAAAGAAGAGTTATTGATACCAAAGTACCTATAATGCTTCATCATAAAGATGGTAACAAAAAAAATTGGAACTTAGATAATATTCATTTTCTCTGTTATAATTGTTCTTTTTTATATGCAACATCTCCTATTACAGATGAGCAGGTAGAAGCAGCAGAAGATTATCTAGATAAGAATATAGAGCAAATAGATTGGGAACTTGACGAGCATCATATCGAGCACTTAAAAGAACTAGGATTATACCAGGAAGAAGAAAAGCCAGGAGAGAAGTATATTAGCCGTCAATAACTATTTATTAATATGGCAAAGAAAAAAACAAATAAATTCTCTACTTTCAAAAAGAAAAAACCTCTAGAAAGAAAAGTAGCTGATGATCTAGTGAAAAAATCAGAGCAGAATCAAAAGCTAAGAGAGAAAAATATAGGTACATCTTTTTTAGATTTATTTTAAAAAATAGTTGCCTAACTGAGATATATTTCTTATATTTAAGTATAAAATAAAGGTTATGATAAAAAAGATTAAATCAAATTTACTTACTTACTTATTTAAAGATTGGGTTAATACTGAAACTGATCTGGAAACCCTTCAGATTACTAAAAGCATGATTAGTAGAAGAGAAAATATCTTAGTAGAAGATGTTGATACTTGTAGAACTATAGTTAAAGGATTTAGAGGATTTGTAAAATAAAGGTTATGAAAGTATTTAAAGATTTAGAATTTAAATCAAGACAGTTTGGTGGCGGAATCGGTGCTACAATGACATTCGATAACGGATTTGAGATTAGTGTTCAAGCAGGTTCATTTAATTACTCAACTCCTAAAGAGGATTTGAAGAGTCCTGATGATTTTGTTTCATTTGAGGTAGCAGTATTTGGACCTCTTAATGGCGGTTTTGTTACTAAGAATTTTGTACCTGATGCCCATGATGATGTTTTGGGTTGGCAAGATCGAGGACAAATTAATGCACTAATGCTTCTAATTCAAAATCAAAAATAATATGGCTGAGTATATAAATCGTTATGGAGATGTTTTTACATTTACAAAACAAGAAGATGGTAATGTGTTATGGGAAGGTAACTTTGAATATTGTAGATTTGGTATGCCCAACAATCCAGATGGAACTTCAAACCCGGATGTAATTAATATGGTTGACCCATCAGGTGGTCCTTATATTACAGCAGGTCAAATGCTATCTCATGTTGTTTTTGATGATGAATTTAATGTTATAGTAGAATCGTTTGAGCCAATTGAAACCGGTTATTTGATTAAGACTAAGCAGCATAAAGTTGACCCAAATGACATGTCGCATTTGGAGGATAGAGATATAATTGGAGGTATCATATAATATCTAAGTTAGTATGGCTGAGAAAACAGGAGAGATTGAAAAATTAATTTATGACTTTAATACTGCTGGGGTACTGGAAGTATATATGCCTAACTTAGAAGGATGGTATAGAACTACTGCTAAGGATTTTAGATCTTTTGATGGTAAAAGAAGGATAACTGAACCTACTAAAGTTGAAAAAGGTAATCCTTGGGTTGATTTGAGAACTTATGAGTACAATGGACCTGTTTTTTTATGGGGCACTAATACTCAAGTCTTAGATGAAACTAAAGAAGGAAAAATAATTACTAGCCCATATTGGGATAGACATAATAAAATATCAGGAAGCCGTGGTTAAATTACATTTCGAAAATACAAATGAGTTTGAAAGAGTTTTCAAAGCAACTGATGTACATATTACTAATGCTATGGTAAAAGGAATACAAGAGGCCTTTATGTATCAGAAAAAAACAGCAGATATATTTGAAATTACTTTTGATGATGCTGATTTAGCTTTTGAAATATGCTTACCAGCTTCCCAATGGGAAATAGCTTTGGAAACCTGCCTTAATCATTACAGAGATTTAGAATTAGCAGATAAAGCCATAGATACGTACTTACTTCAAAAAGATATACGTAAATGGTTAAGCTAATACATTTAGACGGAGAATACTACCAGCTTGTTAGAGATATTAACGTAGAACAGGTTATGGGTAATATGGATGCACTGAAGGCCTGGAGAGATATGCTTCATTGTGATCATGTTTTAAAATATCAAGGTAAATATCTAATGGTTCGTAGAGTATTAGATGCAGAAGTAATAGAAGAATGAAAAAATTAAAAAAAGAATTTAAAGAAGCTACCTACCAAGAACTATGGATAGACGGAGTTCTTTATAATTTTATTTACGGAATGCTAGGAGCATTAGTAGTAGTTGCTATTACTCTAAGACTAGATTTAGCAGTTCTAATTGCTTACTTAACTTATTATTTTTTCTTGGGTAGGATTGTTAATAGACCTAAGTATGTTACTTCATTAGGTAAATTTATAGTATTTCCTATTCCTACAGCTTTAGGAGCTTTTTTAGGGTATAAACTAGGACCAGTATTAATTAACATATTTAGTTAAGGCTTTGGACCAGTAGCTCAGCTGGATAGAGCATTAGCCTTCTAAGCTAACGGTCGCAGGTTCGAATCCTGCCTGGTTCACAAAAAAAAATAAAAAAAAGTTAGTGAGATAGTTGCCTCCTAACTAAATATTTCTTATATTTAAGTATAGATAAAAATTTAAAATTAAAAGGTTATGCAAGATTTATCACAATCATTCAACAAAGGTTTAGATTCTTACCTTACTAAGGATCAACTTCAAAAAATATGTCCAGTAGCTTTTAAAGAAGCTCCTACTAACCCAAATGTTACCGATAAATACTTATTTGTAAATACTGAAACTATTATCGATGATTTAGATAAGTTAGGTTGGAAACCAGTTACGGCTGCTATGCGTAAGAGTAGAGGTAAGGACACTATCTTCTCAAAACATATGATCTCCTTTCAGAATCCTAATATCAAGATTACTGCTAAGGATGGCGATAATGCTTTTCCTCGTATTATTATGACCAATAGTCATGATGGTCTTCAGGCTTTTAAATTCTCAGTTGGTATTTTTAGATTAGTATGCTCTAATGGACTGGTTGTTGCTGATGAGAAATTCTCTGATTTTAAAATACGACATAAGGGATATACGTTTGCTGAACTTAGAGACGTTGTAGCACAGGCAGTTAAAGATCTTCCTAATAAGGTAGAGGTATTAAATAAAATGCGAAATAAAATACTTACACAAGATGAAAAGCAGAAACTTGCTTTGGACGCTCTTCTTATTAGAGCTGGGATTTCTCCTGGTTCGGATAAAGCGAAAGAGTTCAAATATGATCAAGAAACTATCCAAGATATTTTAGAACCTAAACGTAAACAAGATACAGGAGACGATCTTTGGAAAACCTTCAATGTAATTCAGGAAAAGATTACTCAAGGAGAGTTTCATGCTGCTTTAGTTGGTGCTAAAGTTCGTAAGGTTCGTAAGATTAAATCTTTTGAAAAAGATCTTCAGGTAAATAAAGAGTTGTTTAAATTGGCAACAGCATTAGTATAATGTGTCTTTGTACTGGAGTATTAGAGGTTGGTGCAGTAGCTTTAATAGCTAGTGCATCAGCTTACTATAAAAAATGTAAATGTAAAAAAGAGAAAGATGAATTGCATAAAATGTCAAAAAGAAGTAAATCCATTAAGATTAAAAGCACTACCAGAAACTAAGACTTGTGTTGATTGCTCTACTACTTCTAGATGGTATGTAAGAAATATAGTCTCTGGGAAAACTGAATATGCCGAAGCAGAAGTAATTAAAGATCCTATCGCTGCTGAGAGTATTAGAAATATGGATAAGAGATTAGGATGGGGTTCTAATTTAAATAAAGTAAAAAAATAATATGGAAGAATTGTATTACGTACCGTCATTAAGAGTAAATGCTAAGATCTCTGATTTAGTTATTGATGGTAATCATATTGCTATTGATGGTATTACTTACCAAAGATTATCTCGTAAACCTAAAGGAAGAGCTCTTAAGAGAAAGCTACAAAGTACTCAAAGTAACACACGAATTTTAATTTATTCATAAGATTAGTTGCCTAACTGAATTAATTTTCTTATATTTAAGTATAAAATAAAGGTTATATGGCTCTCTGGAAAGTAAAAGATGAAATAGTATATTCTGACGGAGCTCTGTCTATTTCGGCAAAAGAAATGTCTGGGGTATTTGTTCAAAGGCATTTTTATAAAGTTCCTTACTCTAATGTAGGTAAAGGAGGTATTATGAAAAGTCATGATGGTAAATTCTACCATACTCCTTCCTGGACTGAGGTTCATCCTAAAACTACTGTAAACGATATAATAGTTGAGAAAAACCCGTTTGAAGAGCTATTTGTTGAACCAAAGAGCTGGTCTTTCAAATCTGCTAGTTCAGATAAGGAATATACTGTAAAGCTTAAAAGAGATGGTAGCCCTTACTGTGATTGTTGGGGTTATATGGCTCATAAGAGGTGTAAGCATGTTAAACAAGTAAAAGAAGAATTATGTTAATATATTTTACGTTAGGCCTTTTATGGTGCTGGTGGTTGGAATACTATACTACTTCTAATCTAGAAGGTGAACTAGGAAAACCGTGGGTATGGAGAGAAAGAATATTTCATTGGGTTCTATGGCCCTGGAGTTTAGGCACATTTATTTATGCAATGTATAAAGAGTTTAAAAGAAGAAAATAAATAAGTAAGTTATGAAACATTATTTTAACGAAGGAAAAGAGTATCTAAGAAAAGATGATACTAATTTACAAGGAAGATCTTCAAAACAATACGAAGATAGTGCTAAGATATTTTTAATAGCAGCTGTAGGTTTATTTACAATTATAGCATTTTCGGCACTGTATAATTTAATTTTTGGGTAACAGATGAGTTATAGCGTATATTGGTATCAGTTTTCTGGATATAAAGGACAGTGGATTAAACCATATACTAAGGAATATAATGGCAAATTATTTAAGACCGGTCATCAACAAGGTGAACAAGAGTTTGGTAGAGTAATGGAGAATCTTAAACATGACAAAGGAATCAAACCTACTTGGTATGAACTATGGGAGAATATTCAATGTAGAGGAATCATTAGAGGTTTTAAAACCAAAGCTGAGGCTATGAAATTTGAAGAGCATTTAAGTTCAATGTTAGGCGAAAAAGACTTTAGTCTATGTGAGAATGTAAGCGGCATAACAGAATTTAGAGTTGCTACTAATGATAGAGAAATTATTTTAGATAACGTATTTAATAACTAAGAGTATGCAAGGAGAAGAAATAATCAAAAATCTAAAACAGATACAGCAACTTATAAAAGAAGATGCTCTACAAATTGCAATGATGAGAATACAGTTTCTTATAGAGGATATAACTATGTATAAAAAACAATCATTGTAAATAAAGTATTATGGAAACTACCGATAATCAAATTTTGAAGTTTAGAGTTGCTACATTTATTGCCCTAATAATAGGCATAGCGTCATTATCATTTACCATAAGTGGAATAATCTCAGAGATAAGTGCACAAGGAGATAGAATTGAAGAAGAGAAGTATGCCAGAAGAACTAATGATAAAGAGCTTCAAGAACAGATAGATGAATTAAAGGCTACTTTTAAAGAGAGTAAAAAATAAAAGAAAATGAAACTACTTAATAGATTAGGTAATATAGTTACATATATCTTTATAGGAGGCCTGGCATTAGTATTGATAGGCGGTATATTAGGAGCATTATATAATTTATTGTTTGAATAAGATTTATGAATAAGTACAACGGTTATACAAAAGAGCTTAAGGGATGGGGTTTTGATATAGACGGATTGAGGGGGAGGGGGCGCCTGTCTCTCTCCACCGAAGGTGCCACGCGCAAATTCTCCAACCTTCCTACCACAAAGCAATTAGTAAAGGAGATAAATAAACAAAGAACTTGCCAATATAGCGGATTACTGTCTACGGAGGAGTATATGTGAGAGAATGGTTCTGAGGTATGATAGACTTTGGTGCTACCTTGATATTATAACCATATAGATCCTTAAGGAGAGATAAGCTACAATAGAGAGATAAGAGGTAAGAGGGTGAGGGACTACCGTAAGTGTATTAAAAAAGATATACGTATATATTTAAATATTTATATAGGTATATTTTTATATAGAGATATATAGAGCGTGTATAAATACACATATGAATGTAAGAAAAATAGTAAGGGATATACAGGCATGCATGTGTCCCTTCCATTTTTTTCTCTATATAAGGAAATTCCCGCCGTTCTCACGGGGTATTCCCGCCGTCTTCACGCTATCCTCACTACGTCCTCACGCCATAGGGTATCTCACGCCGTTCTCACGCCGTATATGTCCCGGCATAAGGGTAGGGGTGATAATAAAAGAAAAGTACCTATAGAGTTGTATATCTGAATAATAGTTCGTATATTGTCTATATAGATGTTAATAAGGGTTATACTATGGCTAATACTCCAATAATAGAAGTAGGCACTGCTTACTCAGTCCTCCAACCAATGTTTGAAAAGGTAGTTAGAACTATTCAGTCCAGTACTACGGCCGAGCAATACTATGCCAGTGAGAGGTATGTGGATAACTTCCTTAGTTATATTGAGACAGAGCCTCACTTAGGATTCTTTCCAACTGGGTACTGTAGAACTATTTTATCTGCCTATTATGGTGCCGAACTGAGAAATATCTTTATTAATCATTCTTTGGTGAGGGTGGATGAAGAGGAATAGCCCTCATTCAAGCTTTCGCCCGTCTCTATTCAAGGTTTTAGCCGTCTCTATTCAAGCTTTCGCCTGTATCAATCAACCATTCAAGCTCTATTCAAGGAAATGCCCCATTCAAGCTATATCAGGGTTTTATAGGTTTTTGTAAGACCAGCCCTCCTACCCTCCATCCCTTTATTTAGAATGAGTATAAATTAAAAAAAAGTTAGTTACTTAGTTGCCTCCCTGAATTTTAGTTCTTATATTTAGGTATATTAATTCAAAAACGGTTATACTATGAAATTACAATCAATCACTTCCCAATCTTTTATTAACACAAAACATTACAAACCTTTTTATTTCTTTAACACCGAATCTACTCTTAACAAATTAGATAAGGATACTATGATTAAAATTAATGGGGTTACTCATTATTTTTATAACGGTAAAAATGTTCCTTTTAAGGCTACACCTGTAAATATTGAAATAGAAGACACTTTAATAGAGGAGACTTTAAAAATTAATTCAGAGGACTTTGTAATAGAAGATGAATTAATTTTCAACTAACTTAAAAAAAGTTGTTTATTAGAAGTAAAAGTATTATATTTAGGTATGTTTAATTTAAAAAATAAAAGTATGTTTAATATTAAAAAAAGTAATGAGTTTAAAAATGTTGAAGTTGTATTTAATAATGGAAAGAAGTATAATTTATTAGATGAATATGATGAATGTGATGGAGGTATTGTTATTAGTATTGACGGAAGAGAGGAGTTAGATGAAGTATTTAATGATGATGATATATTTTATGATGAAGATAATAATGAAGTAAGTTATAAAGATGTTGTTGTTGAGTTAGTATTAAGAGATAGTGAAGGAGGATATAGTGTTTATTATAATGAAGATGGAGTAATGTTAAATGCAGGATAAATGATATAGATAAAATAGTAGGTATATTAATTAAAACAAAAACGGTTATGAGATATTTAGTAAGATACTGGAATGGAAAGCAAATCATTAACGATTTTTCTACAGATGGATTTTCAGAAGCACTTGCAAGAGAAACTGAACTTCGTAAAGAATGGGGGCCTGATAATGTTTGGATGGCTGATATTATTCAGGAAATAATGGTTGGGTAAGTTGCTAGTTACAATTTTATTTCTTATATTAAGGTATTAATTTAAAACAAAAACGGTTATGACAACATTTAATGTATTTTTCGAAAACGGTAATTCTTTCAACGACACTAACTACAATTCTTACAACGCAGGTACTCAGGAGATTTTGAGTATCATGGATGATCAAGAATATGAATTCCAGAACAAAGAACATTATAATAATTTTGTAAAGGAATTAGAAGCCTGTAAAGATGAGCAGGAAGTAAAAGAGTTGATGTATGAAGTTGGAACTGATTATGTCGATGAATTGAAAATCCATAGAACCTGGAAGAAGGTTATGAGAGCTGATTATGAGACTATATTATGATATATACAGTTAAATTATTCAAATGGGGTGAAATTAGAAATGTAATTCACACCACCGATATTTCTAAAGCTATTAAATACGAACAATACCTTACCAACATATACGGTAAAGCAAATGTTTGGATTTGCGATAGTCCTCAGGAAATAATGGTAGGATAAGTTGCCTACTAACTTAATTATTCTTATATTTAGGTATATTAATTAAAACAATAAAGGTTATGATGAATACGTTTTATAAATTAAAGATGTCAAATCTGGAATTGACTATAGAGAGTTTGAGAGAATTTATCAATACTCATTATGTTGAACTAACAACTAATCCAGAATGTAATGTTGTTCAATTATATAATGAATGGGCAGAAGTAAATTTATAGTTGCCTAACAAAGAAAAAGTTCGTATATTTAGATATCAATAATTAAAACAATAAGGGTTATATGGCAAAGTTAACAGTATTTGACGAAATGGATGCTCCTGATTCTTCAGGAACTAGTTTAAAAGGGCATGTAGTCGCTACTTACGAACAGCTTGTAAATTTTCTAGGTCAACCAACCTTTGATGAAGGATCTAGTGACGATAAAGTTCAAGTTGAATGGATTGTAAAATTCAAAGATGATTACGGTGGTGTAAACTTGTTTACTATATATGACTGGAAGTTCTACAGTCGGGATCATATAATTTTTCCTGATACTATGGTCAATTGGCATGTTGGCGGTAAAACTTCTGCATATGATTTCATAGATTATTTGGAAAAACGAATTTAATTTCTTATATTTAGGTATGATAAGTTTAGAGCCCCCTGTAGGGGATGAATATGAAGTTTTGAACACAGCAGGATTATCTGATTATGAAAGGAATAAGCCTGTCAATCAGCCAACTCATTTTACTATGGAGTTGATTGAAGAGGGTAGGTATAAGGGATTCGATAAAGTTACCTACTATAGGAAAAAACTATAGA
>Ga0222715_10000880_pt1 | contig 29680 bp, 28 predicted proteins | sample C33_9DmetaG_FD_165056 | JGI IMG/M metagenome (GOLD analysis project Ga0222715, IMG submission 165056) | Estuarine water microbial communities from San Francisco Bay, California, United States - C33_9D | ecosystem: Environmental > Aquatic > Marine > Unclassified | place: USA: California...
AAGGAAGCAGAGCAGAAGGTAAGAAGTTGCGAGAACGCTTTCTTAGTAGTCTCCCAACATACAAGTCTCTTAAGGAACGAGTTGACAGAGCAGCTTCAAAAAATTACCTCAAAGGATTAGATGGTAGAAAGCTATACATAAGAAATAAACATGCTGCACTTAACACCTTGCTTCAAGGAGCTGGTGCAATCTTAATGAAGAAAGCATTAGTAAACTTAGATAGTTTGTTAAGACTTAATACAATTGATTATAGATTTGTTGCTAACATCCATGATGAGTGGCAGATAGAAGTCAAAGAATCTCAAGCAGATTTTGTTGGAGAGTTAGCAGTAAAAAGTATTATAGAAGCAGGTGAACATTTTAATCTACGCTGTCCAATGGATGGCGAATATAAAGTAGGAGGTAATTGGAGTGACACACACTAAACAACAAGAATTATTTCCAGATCATCACGATGAATTAGTTTTTGAGGATGGTAAAATATGTATTAAATGTGATCACAAATTACCCCTTACATCTTTTAGTCCTGCTTCGGGTGGAAACTTTTTAAGACCTGAATGCAAGTCTTGTAATAATCATTTAAGTAAAGCAAGAAAATTATTAAAAGAACAGTATGGTATGCCACAAGACGATAATTATCAGTGTCCTATATGTTTAGGCACAGCAGATAAAGTAAATGGATTAGGCAACAAAAGAAATGGTTCTTGGGTTATAGATCACTGTCACGAAACAGAGTCTTTTCGAGGTTGGTTATGTCATACATGTAATAGATGTCTTGGAGGATTCAAAGACAATATACAAATTTTAGAAAGAGCAATAGGATATTTAAAAAAACATGAAAAATAAAACAAAAACACTTGACACAACAAGCCAAGAAGTATATAATAAATTGTCGGCTAAGAAAAAATCAGCCGAATCAGGTCATTGGTATACTCAAGAAGGTGAACCAATGTACACCGTTATAGGTGCTAACGGTAAAGAACGTAACACTACATTACGTGATGCCAAGAAAGATAACTTAGTACCATCAGTGACTACTGTATTAAGTATGGTAGCCAAGCCCGGATTAGAAAACTGGAAGATCAACCAAGCATTAAACTCTGCTCTTACCTTAGAGAAAGAAGAAGATGAATCCCTTGAAGATTTTGCTTACAGATGTAAACAAGATTCTAAAAGGATAGGACAAGAAGCTGCAGAGCAAGGAACTAAAATACATGCTATGATTGAACGAGGTTTCTTAGGCGAAGAAACAAATCCAACCTATGAAATAATACAGGCTTGGTTAGACGAAAACTTTCCGGATGAGGAATGGATAGCAGAAGATTCTTTCTGTGCTGACTTAGGCTATGGTGGTAAGATAGACTTATATTCTAAGTCTGGTATCTTTGTAGATTTTAAAACCAAAGATAATCTCGAAGGCAAAGACCCTGCTCGTTTAGTTTATGATGAACATGGTATGCAGTTGTCAGCCTATGCTCAAGGCTGTGGCTTTGATGATGTAGAACGAGTATCTATATTTGTTGATCGTAAAGACAAAGAACTTATCGCTTGTCATATTTGGGATAGAGACTCACAGACTAAACACACAGAAATGTTTAACAGCATTTTAAACTATTGGAAATTAGTAAAGAACTATGAATCAAAAAAAATCTAAACAGTTAAGACGAAGAGCAGAAGACTTATTAATTGAGTGGTTAAGAACAATGGTTCCAGATGGAGAAGATACATCTAAGATTAATAGAAATAATCTTAATGAGTTCTTACCAGAACAAACCCATATCTTTGCTAACAATAAATTTCTATTAAGTGCATACAGTTTGAGGTGGTTTTATAAACAAGTAAAACGTAATCCCAACATTACTCTTGGAGACTTAAATGCCTAGACGAGTTCCCAGAAAACCTAGACCCAAAAAAACTAACGTACCAAAAGGATATGATAGTGCTTGGGAATATAATATACACCAAACAATTTTACAAGATTGGAAACATCATTGGGATAAGCTTGACTATGTAGTACAGCATACTTACGAACCAGACTTTGTAAAGACTATTGATGGTAAAATAATATTACTAGAAGCAAAGGGAAGATTCTGGGATTATGCTGAATACAGTAAGTATATATGGATACGAGAATCTTTTACAGAAATGGTAGAAGATTACGAGTTAGTATTCTTATTTCAAAAACCATTTGCTCCTATGCCGGGAGCTAAGATGAGAAAGAACGGAACTAAAAGAACCCATGCTGAATGGGCTGAAACAAATAACTTCAGATGGTACAGTGAAGATACTTTACCTGATGATTGGAGAAACGATGAACTATAAATTTAATGAAGGACAATTAATACAAGAACTAAAAGAGTATATTGATGGTACATATGGTGAGCACTATGCTTCTGACAAGTACCAAGCTACAGATATTATCATTGACTCTGGACATGGAGAAGGGTTTACTCTAGGTAACATTATGAAGTACGCTAAACGTTATGGAAATAAAGAAGGAAAGAACAGAAAAGACTTGCTAAAAATACTACATTATGGTATAATAATGCTTAACGTACACGACACAGAGAACTCATAATGGTAGATGATAAAGTAGGTATCAAGGAATATCTTGGTATAAAAATTAATTACAGTAATGAAAAACTATTAGATAAGTTTAGCCTTGACACACTCAAGGATAGATACTTATGGGAGAATGAAACACATGCACAAGAAGCGTTTGCCAGAGCATCAGTCTTCGGAGCAACCTACAAAGGTCACACAGATTTTGAGTTGGCTCAAAGACTTTATCACTACAGTTCCTCTTGTTGGTTCATGTTTAGCACTCCTATACTTAGTAACGGGGGAACAAGTCGTGGTCTTCCTATTAGCTGTTTCCTCAATTATGTATCTGCTCACTATGACGAGAATATTTGGTTGGCAAGTTCGGGTGGAGGTATTGGTGGATTTTGGGGAGATATTAGGAGTAATGGTATTTCTACTACTCACGGTAGTAAGTCTACTGGTTCAATCCCTTTCATGCATGTTGTAGATTCTCAGATGTTAGCCTTCAATCAAGGCACAACAAGACGTGGTTCTTATGCTGCTTACATGGACATATCTCATCCGGAGATTGAAGAGTTCATTAACATGCGGAAAGAATCTGGTGGTGATATCAACAGGAAGAATCTTAATCTTCATAATGGTATCAACATTACCAATGAGTTTCTCAAAGCTGTACAAGAAGATGCAGACTTTAGATTGATTGACCCTAAGACTCACGAACCTACAAAGATTGTAAATGCTAGAGACTTGTGGTGGCAAATCATTAATGCTAGAGCAGAGACAGGTGAGCCATACATGGTTAATATAGATACATGTAACGAAGCATTACCTAAAGAACAAAAAGATTTAGGATTAGAAATCAGACAGAGCAATCTATGTTCTGAGATTACTTTACCTACTAACGAAGAACGAACAGCAGTGTGTTGTTTATCTTCTGTAAACTTAGAATACTTTGATGAGTGGAGTGAGAACCCTTTGTTCATTGATGATTTAATTACTATGCTTGACAATGTATTACAACATTACATTGATAACGCTGTTGATACAAATAACTTAGGAGAATACAATGCAAATTTTAAAAGGTTTCAAAAACATATTAAGCCGGGCAAAGAAGGGTTTCTTAAATCTGCCTACTCAGCTTATCGAGAAAGGTCGTTGGGTTTGGGTGCGATGGGATTCCATTCGTATCTCCAATCACGCAGCATTCCTTTTGAGGGTATCTTCGCTACGGGCTTTAATTACAAAGCATTTAAACACATTAAGAGACATTCGCTTAGAGCAACTGAACGACTTGCTGATGAACGTGGTGAGTCACCTGATGTCAGTGGTAGTGGTAGGCGTAATGCTCATCTACTCGCTGTTGCTCCTAATGCTTCTTCTAGTATCATATGTGGTGGGACATCTCCTTCGATTGAGCCATACAGGGCTAATGTTTATACGCACAAAACTCTCTCAGGCTCGTTCCAAGTTAAGAACAAATACCTAGAAGAAATTCTAAAGGATAAAGGATTAAAGAAAGATGAGCTTACTGCTTTATGGAAAGACATTGCAGGTAACGAGGGTTCAGTACAGCACCTTGATATTCTTACAGATGATGAAAAAGAAATATTCAAGACTGCTAATGAGATAGATCAGATATGGATTATAGAACACGCTGCTAAACGACAAGAGTTTATTTGTCAAGCACAATCAGTTAATCTTTTCTTTACTATACCTACAGCTACAGAGCCACAGGAAGTACACGATGAGTACATGCAATACGTCAATGATGTGCACTGGTATGGTATGAACAAACTTAAATCTTTATATTACTTTAGAACTAATGCTGCTCGTAATGCAGAGAACGTAAACACTAAAGTACAACGTATTAAATTAGACGATGCTGAATGTATCGCATGTGAGGGATAATATGAACTGTTGGCATTGTGGAACAGAATTAATATGGGGTGGAGATCACGATATAGAAGATGAGAACGATGAATACATTATGGAAACTAATTTAAGTTGTCCTAAATGTAACTCGGCTGTAATAATTTATTTACCAAAGGATTAATATGAAACAATCAGAATTTGACAAGGTGTTTAGTCAGAAGTTTTCTGGCTTTACAAGTAGGATGTGGTTAGATTATTGTGATGAAAATAATAATCCATTCGCAAAAACAAAAGATTACGCAGGATACGTAATTGAAAATTTTAAATATTTAGTTAAAAGATTTAACGAGGAAAACAAATGAGCTTATTAGACACCAGAGATTATTACAAACCATTCGATAACCCTTGGATGTTTGACTACTATGTCTTACAAAACCAAATGCATTGGATGCCGGAGTCAGTACCCTTACATACTGATGTAAAAGATTGGCAAGAGTTAAATTCAAAAGAAAAGAATTTACTTACCCAAATTTTTAGATTGTTTACTCAATCGGATGTTGACGTAGGTGCAGGATATGTTGATAGATACATGCGTATCTTTAGAAAGCCAGAAGCTAGAATGATGATGGGTTCGTTTGCAAACATGGAATCAATACATCAACATGCCTATAGCTTACTGCTTGATACAGTTGGTATGCCTGAGATAGAGTACAAAGCTTTTGCCGAGTACGAAGAGATGGCAGATAAACATGAGTATGTCCGTAATCTTAAGACAACTAAGGCTGATAAAAAAAGCATTGCAAAAACTTTAGCAGTTTACTCAGCCTTTACAGAAGGACTACAGTTGTTCTCTAGCTTTGCAATCTTATTAAACTTCCCACGTTTTGGTCGTATGAAAGGGATGGGGCAGATAGTCACTTACTCTATACGAGATGAGTCTATGCATGTTGAAGCTATGACTAAATTATTTAGAGAGTTTATTCAAGAGAACCTAGATATATGGACAGATGATTTTAAAGCAGAACTCTATGATATATGTAGAACAATGGTAGTGCTAGAAGATAAATTCTTAGACCTAGTGTTTGATATGGGAGACCTTGAAGGTCTTACCAAGAAAGATATGTACGCTTATAATAGATATATAGCTGATAGAAGACTGCTCCAGCTAGGATTAAAAACAAACTATGACCAGCGTGAGAATCCTCTTGGGTGGTTGGATGAAGTAATGGGTGTTGAACATCAGAACTTCTTTGAAGGTCGTGCTACTTCTTATATGAAAGCAGGACTACGTGGTAGACAGGATAAGATAACCTTTGCAAACTTGGAGAGTGATAATGGTTAATAAGAACGAAGCAAACTTAGTAAGTTTTAAAGTGCTTCTTACACGTAACAATGATATAGTTACAGAGTTTAGTATGTTACCGGAGGATATGGTTGATGAGATATTCCCTCTAGATGAGAGAGACGTAATCAAAACAATCCTCCGTAACGGTAAGTCAAAGATGGGAGACTTACATAATTATTTTCAAAGAGAGTTAAATGTTTTAAAGTAACTATCCTGCTAAAGGATTCTTATTCTCTTCTTTAAATATTTTTATATCAGTCTTAACACTTTCGATATCAGCTTTCATGCCTGACATATCAGACCTAATAGACTCGAGGTTATTAATCTTAAGTAAGATAGTTTCATCAATAGTTTTATTAATATATTCTACTGAAGTTTCTAACGCTTCAATTCTATTGATAACCTCATCCACTCCTTGCTCAGTTTCTTTAGCTTGTTGAGCTTTTGATTCTAAGTTTTCAATCCTATTTACATAGGTTGCCCCAGTATATCCAAATCCGGCTAGTGTTCCTATAATACCAGCTAGTGCAATAAACTGTGTTGTTTTATTTTGTAACCAATCCATAATGTTCTCCTATAATTTTGGTTGTAGTTCTCTCATTTCAATCAGTGTTTCTAAACTCTGACCTGCCATTTGATAAAAGCCTTCGATGTTATCTGACAACATATTGTTGGCATAAATATCTGTCGACTCGTACCATGTTTCTTGATCGGGTAATGTCACTAACCTATAGTTATTAAAGTTAGGAACAAATCCCATGTAAGCTATAATAGTATTCTCTGACCCATACTCACCGGTCTCTTCTTGTTTAGCTTCAACATCATCTTGTGCATCTTGTAAGTTCTGGGCTATGACATTGGCTACAGTTTGTTCAGCTTCTGTGGCTGATGCATCTGTAGAGACTGACACATCTATTTGACTTTGTAAAGTTTGAGTAGTTGTTGTATCAACTGCGACACTCGTTGTCTCAACTGTCTCAGCTTCAACACTTGTAGAGCTTGTAACACTAGCACTCATATCTAACACTTGATTGTTTTGTGCAGTAGAAGATGCAAATTGTTCTGATATACTAGGTGAGTTACTAGTACTTACACCCCCACCAGAATTAGACGATGATACGCTAGAAGCTCCTGTCGTTCCACCTGTAGCGTGTATAGAGTTTCCTGATGTAGTTCCACTAACACTAGACTTAGCTGTGCTTAGAGTAGAGGAGACAACACGTAACGCTGTTTCTTTACTTATTGAACTTTCACTTTCTGAAACTTCAGCAACCAGTTCTTCTTCTATCTCTTCTTCTATAACCTCATCTTCTTCTTCAACCAGCTCCTCAATAAGCTCTTCTTCCGGCTCTTCTGCATACGCAAGTTCTTCTTCCATTGTTGTCTCTTCCTCAAACCACTCCTCCACTTCTTCAATAAATGTTTCTTGAAATACAAACTCCTCAATCATCAACTCTTCAATCGGTATAAAGGCTTCTTCTTCACGCATAAACGGAAGAGGTTCTACAAATTCTTCAAGTGGTTGTAGCTGTTCAAAGATTATATCTTCTTCAAATACAAACTCAGGCTCTTCAAAGATGTCATACTCAGGTTCAAAGATGTACTCTTCAAAGATTTCTGGCTCTTCAAAAGTGTCATACATGTCATACTCTTCGTAACCATAGTCAAATAGTTCTTCTTCATATCCGTAGTCAAAGTATTCTTCTTCTTGATAGTATCCTATATCTTCTTCTTGTCGATAGCCTTGACAAAATGGTCCATACTGTGGGTCTAGGTCACATTGAAAATCATCATAGGCTTCCCAGTACCCTGCACAGCTTACATCATTTAAAGGATTACTACAGTCAATGGTCTCGCTTGTACCATACAACGAACCACCAGCTTCTAATAAAGTATTTGATGTAGTGCTGTTCCAGTCCTTACTTACACAAGAGCTAGTATTGGTTGTTCCTGTATTACATTCATCGTGAAACAAGTATTGATAGTAAGTATCTGAATCTTTCTGTTGTCCAATAAGAACATCGTGCTGTATAATATTTAAGTCACCATACCTAAAATCAAAAGTAGAGTTAGTCCAAAGTATTACTTCAAAACTGTTATCAGTATTACTACGATTATACTCACGCATGTCGTACCAACCAAAGACTGTCTTATCACTAAAGTTCTTGGCTAACATTTTAGAGTTGTTATCTCTTATCAAGTCAGTCCAGAACGGAAACAGTGTGTAGTTGTATTGTGGTAGTGGGTCAGGTGTGTAATCACCACAGTAATTATTATAGTTTACATTGCCTGTACCTAACCCAAAGTGAAGACAACCATTCGTAGCCATACGAGCAGATGTAAATTGTTTATCGTAAAAAATAAATGTAAAATCTAAATTAAAAGCAGACGAAAGCTGGTCGTCTCCTGAGTTTAGACTGGTTGTATTTGATTCGTTTGTAAGGTCTACTAAAGACTGATTGCCTTCGTAGATATACTGACTAAAGACATTAAGACTTAAGAGACACGCTACTGCGTAGCATAGAATTCTTTTCTGCATTGCCTTTTTGTTTTAGTTTTAGTTGTATAAATAACTTTGACTGCCCCAACAACATCTTTGTTTATCTTGTCTCTGTTAGGATTTCTGTCGTGTGTGCATTGCTGTATAAAAAGTTTTTCTTGTTCTTTAGCATCAGGTCTTTTAGATTTGTTTTCTGCCCAAGCTTTAGTTGCTTCTTTACCTATCTGACCTTGATAAGGGCAAGGAGTACCAGCCATTTCCATAGCCTTAAATACTCTTGGGTCTTGACAAAGTATAGATACTGAAGCCACTTTCATACCGGTATCGTACAGATACTTGGAAAGTTTTAAGCGTTCACAGTTCTCGTCAGTCACAGTAGCTCCTGTAGAGAACCCAAATACTTGCCCTTGAAAGGCACCAGAACGACCTACAGTACAGAGGTCTTGAGAGTAAGACATAATACTAGGTGCTATAGCAGAAGCAGGAGGTGCTTTGCTTTTTACGTTCTGATTAATAGTCTGAGTAGAGTTAGACTCGTTAATATTTCTATTAGTATTATCAGACTTTGTATTGTTATTATTGGTATTAGTATTGTCAGTAGTAACATTAGAATCTGAAGTCGATGTATTAACGTTAGTATTGTTATTAGTATTTGTATTATTACTAGTAGAATTACTGTTGTTATTTACGTTCTGATTGACTGTAGAGTTTACAGTAGAGTTAGATGTAGACGTAGAAGTATTAACGTTGTTGTTATTGTTTGTATTTGTTGAAGTGTTATTTGATGTCGAGGTATTTACGTTAGTATTATTTGAAGTATTAACATTAGTATTATTATTAGTGTTAGTATTTACATTTGTATTGTTATTAGTATTGGTGTTTGTATTGGTATTACTATTCGTATTATTGTTGGTGTTGGTATTAGTAGTCACTGTAGTATTAATGGTAGTTAATCCATTGTCTTCACAATACTGTGTACCCGAAGTACAGTCGCCTGTTTGGTCTGAACTTACAGCAAATGACATTGTTAATAAACCTAATATAAATAATGGTCCAAAAAATCCTCTATTTAAATCACCTCTTGACACTTTATCTCCTATTTAGTTTTTGATGTTGATGTATATAATCCAAACCATGCAGCACCTGCTCCGACTACTACTGATATGAACCCTGATTGTTCCATTGTTGGGTCACTAATTTCCATAAACCAAAACGTGGTATAGTATAATAAGAACATATACACACTTAAAAAAGCTCTAGGTATTATTCTCCAACTATCCACAGCTTGTGCTACAAATATTAATTTTTGATAAGGGTTATCGTTCTTGATATCCTCTAACTCTCTTATCCTATCTTTAAGTGCTGACTTTTCTTGCAGCAACTCCATAAACTTATTAAGGTCAATCTCTACCTCATTTCTATCCATGTCGCCACTGAAGCCACCCATATTATTCTGTTGCATAATGCCCTCTTATTTTTTAACTAGGCTGCCACCAAAGTACATACCTATGATTGCTGATACAAGGTTTGTATCTAATTGTGTTATTACCAAGCCTTGAAAAGTTATCCATTCAAATACTTCTCTACCATCTGAAAAGAATAAAAAGCCCGGTTGAAATAATGTATATCCTACTGTTACATCTACACTCGGATAATATACTGCTACCAGTTTAGGTAGTATAACAATTGCAAAGATAGATGATAACGCAATGATACGTCTTGTCCATTGGAATCCTTTATCTTGTACGTTACGTGCAGACTCTACAGCTTTAAGTTGAAACTCACCTCTTGTAATCAACATCTTTTGCTCATCTTGTTTAGCCTTCATACGTTGAGACCACAGACTTAACACACTACTCAATAGAGTAGAACCTAACATAGTTATAATTTCAAATGGGAACATCATACACCTCTTCTAATAGTTCTTCGTAAAGTCTTCTAAAGTTTTCTAATTCCATAAAGCCTAATCCCTGTCCAATCTGGTGCATTCTATAAATGTTATAGGCTGTGTTTAATTGTTTCTCTGTGTAAAGTAGCATATTATTCAGGGCTGTTCCAAAGTTTATTAGTTCTATCAATTGTTGCTTGATTATATTCAGGAACCTTTGAAGCTAATGTATGATGCTGGTATAAGTATACATTCTTACCAGCTTGTTCATCACCTAAAAAGTAAGGAATCAAATGTTTGTCACTTCCTTTTTTTTCAAATATATCTCCATAAAATAATAACTGTTGAGCTTCATCATTTAATTTACTTGTATCTTTACTCTCTCGTATACCATCAAATATATTTTTATCTTTAGGGTCGAGTCTTCTCAATGTTCTATTAATTGCTGGTTCTACACTATCTCTTAAAAATTGATACTTACCTGTAGCAGAACTTCCCAATAAATTAGAACCTAAAGGTGCATTTCTATTATTACTTTCAATCTTTCTTACGTTGGCTGCTAATCTTTGTGCAGAGTCTTTAAATTGTTCAAAAGATACATCTGACATTTCAGGATATTGTGTTTTAAATCTATCATAGTGTTTGGCAAGAAAATTATTTACTCGTTGTGTATCTTCAGGACTAGGTTCTTGCCTTTCTGTTTTTAATTTATCTACAGTATCGGAAGCAACTCTCGATGCTTTTTCAAGAGTATCTTTTATTGTTCCAAAAATAGTACCTTGGTTTAAACCTAACCTATCCATTTGTTCGTCAGATGAAACATTACCACTTCGAGCTTCATCATCTACTTTCTTTAGTAGTGCTGCTGCAGCCGGTATAGCGATACCATATTTTTTTGATATCTCAATAATTCGTGCATCAAATATAACATAGTTTTTATTTTTTTTACCTTTTCTTTTTCTAGTAAAACCATCATTATATTTAATTCCCATAACACCAGATTTTTCTAAAATATCTTCTACATATTTTTTATCTGAAGTATTACCTTTATTTAATAGTTTATTAATACTACTAATAAAATCTTCACCAGTTAAATCTCCCATTGTTACCCAAGCATCTGACACTAATTGTTCTCTATCTATGTCAATAGAATCTTTAGTCCAGCTAGGGTATCTACTATATAAATCAATAAACTCGGTAAGCTGTCTATTATCTAAACGTTCTACCGCAGTTTCAGCAGCACTAATAACTCCTCCTGATTGATTACTCATTTTTGCATCCCAATCTAATAGATGTTTGTCTGTTGTTTTTAAATTTACTTTGTAAAGATTTCCAACATTATCTGGCAAAGGTGTAGTTTTAAATGTTTCTAACTCTTTATCTTTGTCTATAGCTTTTAAAAGGAAGGCTTGTTTTTCTTTATTGTTTCCAGCTTTTTTAGCTTTTTCTGCTTGATCTAATAAGTCTTGGTATTCTTCATTTAATTTTTTAATACCTTGACTTTTACTAATATTTTTTTTGTATCCTTTTGCAATCTCTTCAGTAGTTGTAAAGTATAGTCCTTTACCAAATGCCATAGCACCTTCACCAGACATTAAAAATTCTGTAGAAAACTTATCAAAATCACTAGGTGTTCCGTGCATTGCTTCAATACCTTTAAAGCTTTCATCTTCTAATATTTTTTTCTGGCTATATGGCAAAGGTAATATGTCAAGTTCTGTCGCTGAATAACGTGGTTTTGGTTTACTAATGTTTTCAACAATCTCTTTACCAACAAGTTTACCTAATCCTCCAAATGCAAACTCTTTTCGATACGCTTTATTAAATTTATCTGTTTTCCAACCACCATCAGCATACGCTTCAGCTTCTTCTTTAGTATCAAAAGCTTTAAAGTTTCCACTCTTCTTCATTAACTTCATTGTTTCTGTATTATTGTCATACTGCACAAGTTTACCATCTTGCTCTATGATAGTAGGGTATGCTATAAATTGACCTTCAATATCACCCCAAGCCATTCGATGAGTTTGAGGATTACCAGATTCAGGGTCTCTAATAAACATTTTAGGGTCTGGTCTAGCTATTCGTTTTTCAAATTTAGGAGGTCCTGATGCTTCACCTCCATTATCAAACCCCAACCTATCCATTTGTTCTTGGTAAGGTTCACCAGTGTATGGATTAATTCTATCTGCTGGGTTTTCTTTTGTGTAAGGTACTTTGTTTTCTCCTTCAACTATACCACCTGTAACATAATTACTTCTATAAAAGTCAGTATAGTTACGAGTATATTTTCTATCTTTAGGTCTATCTTTTATACCTAGAGCATAGGCTGCTTCTTTGTCTATTTCTTTTGCAAATATATTTAAATCATCGTAAGGATTAGCACCAATATATTTATTCATAAGACCTTTAGTTCCTATGAATGGAGTTTTACCTGCTGCTGTTTCAACCAATCCTTTTCTTCCTAGAAGTAAACCAAGAGTATCAGTTACTGTTGGTCCTCCTAAACTTAAGACTGAAACTGCAGGATTTTTTGTATATTGAATAGAGTTTTTAAAACGTAACCCATATTCAAGTGGACCAAACAGTCCAACCCTTTGAAAAGCTTTTATAAAGTCTTCATCTTCAAAACCTTCTTCTACTATTCGATCTCTGTTATCTTCATTAGACCTCCAGTAGTTTGTTCCTAATGCTAAACTTGTAGCCATTAAAGCAAAAGCTCCTAGCTTTGCCCCATTAACGGTAGGATTATTAACTGCTGATCGAATATAATTTTTTAAAACTGTATTACTAAACACGGTTGGGTATCTTAAAAACTGTGTTAAAATATCTACTTTTGGATTTGTCATAAAGATAGGTATTCTTGCTCTATCTCTACCTACAGGCATGATAACTTCATTTACAAATCTACCTGCTCCTTGAAGAACTGATTTATAAAAATCATCTTCATATTTAAGCTGACCTGTTAAAACACCATCTTTTCTTTCGGCTCCAAACCCTGTCTTAGCTCCACTATTTAACCATCTAAGTCCATCGTCTATGTCTATTCCTAGATCAAACACTTCACTTTTTAATAGTTGAATATTACGTACTTCTTTTCTACTTAACTCTTTGGTTGCTGTCTCATTAAATATATCAACACCTTCTTTAGAAAGCTTATTTAATTTTTCTAAGTTTTCTTTTATTAAGTTTTTTGCAATATTAAACGAAGCTAACTGTACAGATTTTGTCCAAGGAGTAAGTAAGTTAAGTCTAAAGAATCCTCGTGCTTGTTTTTTTAACCATTCATTTTGTAGTCCTTCACCGGTTAAACGATTGGTAGATTCTGCTAACGATTCATCCATTGCCATAAATACTTGATTCATTTCTTTTTGTATTTGTGAATCTGGCATGTCATATTTTTTTCTTAACAAAATAGGAATATCTTGTACAAAAATTTTATGTCCTTCTTTTACTCCACTTAGTGCATCTTGAATTGGTTTAGTAACAGAACCACTAGTTTTTGTTAGTGGAATCATTGCTTCTGTTAATGATGATACTGTAGCTAACGGTAGATATGCTAATGAGTTAGCAAGTTTCATTGTATCATATGCACCTTGTATTCTTTGGCTATCAAAATAATTTACTTGTCCAGTTATAGATTCATATAACTTAGTAATTCTTTTTCTATCTCCTCTAGATAATCCTCTTCCTCCTCTAGCTTCTCTTAACTCTCTATCCATTGGGTCTAGCCATCTAGCAGCAAATTGATTTGCATTAGATTTTGTGCTAAATCCCGGTAGTAAAAAACTTTTCTTATGCTGTATAGCATTAGCAGCATTCATGTAGTAAGTTACCACAGTGTTTAAATCATTGGTTAAAAACTTTTCAAAAGCGTTATCGTTTAAATCTTGAAATGCTCTTGACTGTGTTAATAAAATAGAATGTGAAGAAAACAACTCGTTGTTCTTATTAAGCATATCATTAATAAGATCAGAAGCATCAGCTTTATCTTTAACAACGTTTTCACTAATTAATAAATCTGTAAATGTTTCTCTGTTTTCTTCAATTGCTTTTCTGTCCCAGCTTCTTGTAAAATAATTTGGAAGTTTTCTTTCTTCTTTTATAAGACCTGCTTCAATAGCATCATCAAATATTTTATTAAAAAACCCTCTTAAGTCTTTTGCAACTTGTTGAACATCTTCGCTGTAACCTTCAGGTTTATCTCCTCTTAAAATTCTAATAACACCTAATTCGTCTGCTTCTTTAAATGCACCAGCTTTACGTAGTGGGGCAGTAGCTTCATCAAATACGCTATGATATTCACCTCTAAGATTTTCTAGTAGTTCACCGTGTCCTAATGCTACACGTTCTCGGGTTAGTCCACCAAAGCCACGACTAAAATCTTCTCGCATTAAATTACCAAGCTCTCTGGTAATAGGAGAAAATTTTGCTTTTGTATCTAGTATAGACGTAGCCGAACCAATTGTATTTGCTTTTAAAATGTCCCCAGCTTCTAAAGTTTTTGAAACTTTATCTTGGAAACTTCCCGGCTCAAGTGTTAAATAACCATCTTCTGAATAAAGTCTATTCATTTTACTATAGAAAAGATTACCTTTTTGTAAAGCTCCACCAAGTAATCCACCTGTTAAAGTTCCTAACGCAGCAGTTCCTGCTAACTCTGGTGTAGAATATAGTTTTCTTATACCAGTATTTAGTTCAGTTGTTTGTCTAAAGTGATTGTCTAGTCCTGTCCATGCTCCTACTTCTGCACCTGTGACTAGAGCTGCTTTCTTAACAGCTTCTTTTCCTTCTTTTTTAAGTTGACCTGCTATAATACTTTTAGGAATGGTAGGACCTACAAAGTTTTTAGCTACTTGTAACCCTGCTGTTGCAACCCCTTGTCTTGCAGCTAATGATGCTCCACCTGTTACAGGAGTAAGTAATGCTGCTGTTATAGCAGTGGGGTCAGTGGTAATATCAATAGCTGCATCTTTAACTAACCCAAAGAATTGTTTCATGCTTCCTAAATCAGCATTATCAAATTCTTTTCTTAGATAATTATAATCTTGTTTTTGTTGATCGGTAAAGTTAGCACTTTGTGCAGCTCGTCTCATACCAGAGTATAGATTAAAATCAGAGTCTCTTAGATATTCAAACACATCATCAGAGTTTTCGCCCACAGATTGTAAAAACCTTTCAGAGACTTCTAAAAACTGTTCATCTTTTTCTAACTCGTCTAAGGTTTTTTTACGACCAGCATAACTTGAACCGATTGTCAAGTTATTTTTAAGAGTGGGAAGACTTCCTTTAAGAATGCCTACACCTGTTAAAGAAGTTAATGCCATTAACTATCCTTGAGTATTATATTTTGAACCACGTGTTAATCCTCTGGTGTTTACCACACCTCTTGGATTTTCAATTCTATATCTATCCCACCATGTTTCAGGAATAACTTCAAAGTCTTCTCTTTTTGCCATTAGAATTGGTCCAGAGTATTGTCTTTTGTTAAGTTCATTTTCAATTCTATTTCTTAATTGTACACGAACTTTAGGTGTTGCAAATATGTCACTTATTCCCGGTAAAGGAGTTAAGCCAGATGTTCTTCTAGAATCTAAAGAAATGTCTGATGGTAGTCCTAACTTAAATGGTAATTGACTGTTACGTCCTACATTTCCCGGCATAGTATTTAATCTTAATGTTAAAAGTTGACCATTAGATAAACTTTCTAAATCCATTTGAGATACAAGTTTGTTGGCATTTTTTAAATAGTAACCACCATCTAAAGGCATAGGATTAAAATCTACATCACCAATAGAAGGTTCTAGAGTTGTAAGATTTGCACCACTATAAATAGCACCAGATGTAATATCTTCTTCATTTAAACTGATGCCAGAGTCTATAAAAATAGAATCAATTTTTGTTTTAAGTTCTTCTCGTTCATCTAAATCTAATTCAAGTTTGTTGCTTGTATCATTAACAACATCTATATATCTATTTCTTAAGGTTACAATGTCTTCTTCTCTATTAGCTTTTCTTAATTCATTAATCATTTTTGGAGTATCATCTAATATAGATTCATCAAAGCTTGTGCTTCTATCTGTTAATCTTAAGTCTATTAAATCTGCTTCTGTCATTCGTGTGGTTGTCATATTATTTTGATCTAAAAATGACAAGACAGCTATTTGAAATTGAATAGGATCATATTTGTTTTCCCAACCTTTATTATTTTTTGTAAAATAATTTTCTGTCATTGAAGCATATGTACCCATATTTGCTTGATAATTAACATCTGCTAACGCAGCTTTATTTGCTTTTTTATCTTGAGACAATATTCCACGAAATACTTCAATATAAGTTTGTTTTTGTTGAGATGTTCCAGCAAGAGATTTGTTCTCCTCAAAAATATCTTTATATGTTATACCAAGACCTTTTGCTTGATTAGGTTGATTATCATTGTCATAAGCATCTGCAACTTTAAATAATCTTGACGGGTCTTCTTCAAAATATTTTCTTTTGTCATCTGAACTTAAATTTTCATATAAAGTAATTAAGTTTCTTCCAGCATTTTCTTTAAGTTTATCTCGTGTTTGATATTCTTCAGGATTAAATTGACCGTCTACAATCATCATATAAGTTCTATTAAGAGCTTGGTCTGATGTTAGTCCGGGATTTTCATCAAGAACTATATTTAAAGCTTCGTGATAAAAACCATCTTTTAAACCTCCATACTCTGGAATATTTTTAACAGCATCTCGAAGCAGTGGAGTCCCTTTAAAGTAAAGACCACTTCTATCAATGTCTTTATTTTTAAATTCTAAAGGAGTATATAAACCTTCAATAACTTGTTGATTTTCAATACTGTCTCTAAAGGTTGATCGGTTTTCTTTAGCTAGTTTTAAATCATTTTGAAGTTTTAATAAACTTTCATTAGTTGTAACAAGTTCTCCATCCGGAGTTCTTTTAGTTTTAAAGGCTCTGTTCCAAAGATTTCTTAATAATCCCTTTTTAGTGGGGTCGTCTTTTACAAGGCTTAACGCAGCTTCATATTCAGCTCTTGCTCGTTCATTATATTTTGGAAAAGTTCGTATAGTTGCTCTAGGGTCTACTGACAAACGTTCCATGTCTCTTTGTATTTTTTCTCTTTCATCATTAAATGCTGCATACATAGAATTTCTAATTGGCTCTGGCTGCTCGTCTACTTCAGACCAAGTAACTCGTGCTGCTATAGCTTCATCAGTATTATTAATGACTTTTGCAGCTTCTTCATTTAAAAATGTTTCTGGATTTTCGTTATATCTTTTTAGCCTGTCTCTTTCATTTTCAAAAGATTTATACTCAGCTTCGTTAATTTGAAAAATTTCATTATATTTTTCTTGCACTTCTGCAGCTCCATCAATAACACTTTGCTTAAGACTAGTACCAGCTCCCTTTAAACCATCTGCAATAACTTGTATTCCTAGTCCTTTGTATACATCTTTTTTATATGAGTCACCGGTACTAGATAGCAAACTTTTGGCTACTTTACTAAAAGTTTCTGACATAGGTTTAAATGGACTTTGTTTAAAATCTGCCATTAGCTTTCTCCTTGACTTAATAAACTTCTAATTTCTGGACCTTGTTCTTTAACTTTGTCTAGAATGTTTTGTGGTACAACACCACTTTTAATTTTTTCAGGTTCTATTTTTTGTTTCATAGTTCCGTTTTTAATATCTTCAAAGACAGTTCTAAATTCATTTACTTGTTGATTAAACTCTTCTTCGTAATCTTCATCATCTAGTTCATCTAAATCATTACTATCTTCAATGTTATATTTAATATTAGCTTCTTCACCAATTGCCATAATAATATACATAACAGGTTCGGCTAACAACATTAAAACATCAGGGTTAAATTTACCCTCTGTAAATTTTGCATAGAGTGAAACCATTGCGATGTCTGCAACCGGTGCACCGTTAGCTAAAGCCTGTACAATATTTTTCATTGCTTCTGGTTGAAATATTAAACCAACCATGTAATCTAATGCATGTTTAGGATTAGCAAACTCTGCAGGTCTTTCCCAAGGATAAGGTTGTTCAGGGTCATTGACTAAACTTTGTCCGGGAATTGCACCACCTTGTGAAGATAGATCAACAATTTCATCTAACGCTTCTTGATTAAACCTAGACTCTCCTCTTATTTTTGGTCCAGTATCTGGAGCCATTTCGTCAATTGTAAATCCAGCATCTAACCCGTCTACAATAATTTGTCCAGCAGCATCACTAATACTGTCTGAAATAATTGGTCTTGGACCTCTGTTAGGTTTTGCCATTATGTTACCTCTATAGTTTGTTGTTGAAACAGTGGCATGTTACCTGCTTCTGGAGTGTTACTGAATGTAAAATATTTTGAGTAATCATCTGGATTAATATTTAACTCATTACTATATATACTAATAGGGTCTTTTCGTGCTCCACCTTCTTCTCCAATTCCAGCACCTCCTCTTCCTGTTGGGTCTCCTGCCATTAATGATTGAGCATAACCATTTAACATTGTGTTAGCAACTGAAGTTCCGGCTGCTGTTACAAACCCTGTAGTTTTAGGATATTTTTCTGCAAAACTTTGGTTAGCTGCTGCTTCTGGAAACCCTGCACTGACAATATCTGCACTTGGAACACCATAAGCTGTAGCTGTTTGAGCACTTTGCTGTCTTAAATATGCCATAGTTTCCGGACTAGCTCCTGCACTTTTTGCTGCTGCCATTGCAGCTTGTTCTTGACCTAATAATGTAGTTGGAGTTGTTGTAATTGATGCTTGTTGTATAATAGCTTCTTTTGTTGTTAAGCCACTATCAATAGCACTTTTTATATCAGCTACACTACCTCCTCCAGCATCAGAAACTCTTTGAATTGATTGTTCTAAGTTTAAGTTATCTGGGCTTAATTGAACACCTGCTTTAACTTGTGCTTCTGCCATTGCAGTTTGCATTTCTGGAGTGACTCCCATTCTACCGGCTTCAGTTGTAAGACCTGTAAAGTCTGTAACTGTTGCAGCAGCACTTCCTAATGCTGTACCAACAGCTTTAAAAGGAGTTGCAATAAATTTAGCTGCTGTTCCTGCTGCTCTAGCTACTGCAGTAGATGTACCAAATAAAGTACCACCTGTAACTGCTTGACTAGCATTCATCATCCATCCAGCAAATGTGCCACTGGCTGCTGTACCTCCAGTAAAAGCTGCCACAGCAGCACCTCCCGTCACTACGACTGCAGCAGCAATAGCTAATGCTTTAAGTATTTTACTAGAGCTAATCTTTTTAACTACTTTTTTAACTCCTTTAACAACACCTTTAACTGCTTTTTTAATACCACGTGTTACTTTTTTAAAAGCTTTTTTAATTGATTTAAATAATCCCATTATACTATCCTATTATATCCTCTGTTATAACACCTATTAAATTTTTTAAGTTTCCTAAACTTGAACTATATTTAGAGGGGTCTGAAGCTAGTGCAGTATTTACAAGTTGTGCAATTCTGCTTCGTTCATTTTCACCAGCTCTAAAATCAAAATCAGCTTGATCTCTTAGTTCCTGCCATAAAAAAGATTGTGCAGTTTGTGACATTGAAAAAGCATTCTGTGCGTTCTGCATGTTGACTGCGTTCTGAGCAGCAGTGTTAGCTACGTTTGTTTGTCTTCTCCACTGTACGTTAGAAGCTTCAACAGCAGCAACGTTTTGTGCGTTCCATTGATTCCTTGCAAAGTCTTGATTAGCATTAAACTGATCTACTTGTGTTGCTAACTGAGCATTAAATTTATTTACATCAGCTTCTCTTTGTGCATCTCTAGCTTCAGCAGCGTTAGCTTGTGTAGCATTAAATTGTGCTGTAGCATTTTGTTGACCTGCGTTAAACTGATTAATCTGAGCATTTAAACTAGACATAAACTGATTGGTTTGATTTTCACTTGCAGCATTAAACTGAGCTGCAGCATTTTGAGCAGATTGATTACTTAACAAACGTTGTTGAGTTTGTTGAGATTTTAATACGTTAGCTTGTTGCTGATTACTTAGATTAGTTAAATCCATTTGTAAAAAGGCTTGAGCATTTTGTATCTGGGTACGCTGATTAAAGTCTGCTTCAGCTAAATTAGCTTGAGACATTATTACAGCATCTTGCATAATACCTTGTTGTTCCATACTAGCATCTGTTAATCCTACAGTTTGTAAAAACTTACTGTTTGCTAATGCTGTTTGTTGGTCAGCACTAAACTGAGCCATGTTAAGCTGGAAGACATTACTTGCATTTGTTAATGCTGTCTGTTGTCCTCTAGCTGCGTTAGCTTCAGCTTCTTGTGCTTCTATTGTTTTTTGTTGTCCTACACTTTGCTGTATTGCTTGTGCATTAGACTGAGCAATAGGCATTGCTGATTGTATAATAGCATTGAGCAAAGCATCTCTTCCGACTGTGGATGCGGACATACCACGTTGAGCTAATACAGACTCTACTGCTGCTACAGCAGGTCTAGCCCATGTAGGAATCTCACCTTCTTCAATACCTTTTAATAAGCTATCTATTTGATTAGATACTAAAGCTTCTTCTGGTAATCCTTCAATAATACCTCTTTCAGCTTCACTAAAGTCTGCTAGTCTAGCTTCTAAAGCTTCTGGGTCGTTACCAAGCTCTATAATATCTGCATCACTTAGTCCAGCATTTGCTAATTGTTTCTTAGCCCTTGTAACTCTCGCTAAAGAACTACCAACGTTCATTACAGCAGTTGATTGAGCTTCAGGACTTAACGTACCTACAACTCTTTCAGTTAAAGCACCTTCTGGTATTTCTACATCTGCAGCTTCAATAGTAGGTACACGTTCAACACCTGCAGCTTGTGCAATAGCATCGTCTGATACATCTCCTGTTGCAGCTTCTACTTGTGCATCTGTGCCAACTGTAGTTGCTGCCATTTGTGCAGCTTGTATTTGTTCTGGTGTTTGAGCTTGTGCAGTTTGGTCTACTGTAGTTACTTGTTCTGGTGCAACACCCGGTGCAGGTTGTGCAGTCACTGTAGTAGGTGCTGCCATAGTAGTAACTTTTTGTTCTGGTAAAGGTTGTCCAGTTACAGGGTCAATTCCTGCTTGAACAGGAGTTCCTATAACTGCAGCTTCTGGAACTTTACCAGCAGCAGCATCGTCAATAGATTGTCTTAGTGCAAGGTCTTCTGGAGAAGGTGTAGGTGCAGGTGTAGGTGCTGGGGTTGGCTGTGTAGCCGGTTTAGTTTCTATGTCAAGTCCGGGTCCACCAAATCCGGGACCTCCGGGAGCATTAGGTACTTTAGTAGGCAGGTCAGGATTATATCCGGGAGTACCGGGAATATTCATATCAAATTTAATATTTCGATTATCCTCTTCTCTTAAAACTTGTGGACTATTATCTTTACTTGAAAAAGAATCTACAGGATCAGAAGTAATACCTCTGAGTTCTTCTCTAGTTGGTTCATATAACGTATTTCTTACTCCTTGAGGATTTTTAAATACATCTATTTGACCGGGAGTTCCTTTTGCATAACCAACCCTACCACCTTGAGTATAGTCTTCTCTAGCTATTCCACCACTTCTTTTTCTATTTCTTCTTTTTGCCATTATTAAATCCTATATACCTATTTTACTTAACTTCAAAGAGTTTGTCAACCTTTTCATGTAACTTTTCCATTCTTTCCATTAAGAGATTAAAATCATCTTTTAGTTCTAGTTTTGTGACATACTCTTTCGCAATCTCTTCACGTGTTTTATTGATGAGTATGTCTTGTCTTTTAAGCTCTGAAGAGTTTTGTCTAATCTGAAACCAGATTGGAGCAAGTATCAAAGTTATGAGAACATTCCAAACAATGTAAGGTGACACCATTTCCATGTTATATTATCTATTCAGGAGTCACAGGTACAAAGTTACCTGTAATGGTTAAGCCTTCTTTGTCTGCTGCTAGTTTAATTGCATAGTCACTTAAACTTGTGTAAGTGCTATCGTCATAATTTGGACCAGCACCAATACGACCTTCTTTAGCTTCTTCCCAAGTTCCGGGATTTGTGCTTGATTCATTTACAAGTCTGCCACAAGTATACTTACCTGCCATAGTTCCACCTGCTTCTTCAGACTCTTTAATATAAATCATATTAACGGTTTTACCATTAATTGTTGTTTCTGTTACTGTCTTTGCCATATTTTTCTCCTATTCACTCCATGCTTGAGTTAAATCATAATTATAAGTTGGGTGGTCTGCACCTACTCCTATCATTGGTGTTTCTGCAGAACCTCCTAAGTAATACATTTCTAGATTGTTACTATTCCAATAGTCTCCACCAATTCTACATCTAATTTGTAAAGTATCTGCATCTTGAACAGTCAGTGTAGGGTAAGTTCCATCTCCTGAACCACCACCATTAAAACTTGGGTGTCCTCTGTGAATGACTTCTCGTATTTTTGTAGCAGTTGCATGTATCCCACTACTAGCATTATCGTATCTTCTTTGGATAACCCACTCTTTCCAGTTATTACCCCAATAGTAAGTGCCCCAATTATGAGTAGCTATATAGTGAGTTGTAAATCTAGTATCAAAATTGCTTCTTACATCTGCTGTGCTACTAGGTACAGTTACCGTATCTTGAACATCTACAGGTAGATAAAAATCAAACTGCATAGCTCCACCATTAGAACCATCATGTCCACCATTACTAGCATATGTGTTTGTTTGAGCACATGCTATCATTATCCCACCATTTCCACCTATTAAAGCCATATTAATTTACACCCAAAAAGTTTGATAATATCTATCGTCATAATCTGCACCTCTACTACCAAGTCCTGAAGGTGCTCCTGAATTTCTACCAACAAAAGTAACATCAGTACCACCACCTAAATAATATACTTTAACTTCGTTTGCTGTAAAATAATCTTTGTCTTGTCTGACTCTTAATTTACCTGTTGCATTATCTTGAACTGTTAAAGTAAAATCATTTGATGAATCAAAACTACTATAGTTATCTCCAACTTGCTCACTTAACTGCATAATATATCCACTTGAACTAGCATTTGGATTTCTAAAATAAATATACTCTCTATATACTTGTCCGTAATAATAAGAACCTACAGCATGTATTCCTAGTTTTATAGCACACCCAGAAGTTGAATTTGGGTGTGTGGCTGCATGTAAATACACAGGGTCTTGAGTGTAGTTAGTTCCACTTGTAGGTTTGGATGTTTGTAATGAATCAATATTAGTTATTATAGGAACTACAAAGTCCATTTGTTTTGCAACGTTATCAGTATTTTCTGCTGAACTAAAAGCTGCTATAATTGGTCCTTTAAATCCACCTATTAATGCCATGCTATACTCCTATTTCCAATCATCGTCTTGTCCATATCTAGAATCATAAGTTAAGTTTCCAATGTATGGAACTCCACCACCACCATTAATAATATGCATTTCAAAGTGGTTACTGTTCCAATAATCAGGTTCTCCACCACCACCAACATTTAATCTAAATTCTCCTGTTGCAGTATCGGAAGAAGTAATTGCAGGATATGTATCTCCTGTGTTCCAGCCCGAATGTACTCTTGTATGTACAGACCAGACTGTTGTAATTTTTACTCTATTGGCTGGACTTGCTTCTCCGGTGTAATGACTTTGAATATTAAACAGTCTAGCAGTTTTACCTTCGTAGTAAGTACCGTACTCAGCAACTAAAATTTGACATGCATTGGCTAAGTTACTTGAATTATAAATAGTATCATCAGCATCTTTACCTGATTGAGCTGCTGTTAGTGTAGCATTAGGCATTACTGAACTTGCATTAGAAAAACAAGGTATTTTAAAATTTACATAAATTTCTCCAGCACTATTTATAACAGTAACCTCACTTGCAGTCTGATTGGTTTGACCATAGCCTACCATTTGCCCATTATTACCACCACCGTAAAGCGACATATTAAACTTCCTCTAATTTAAACTTGTATTGTTTGCCTGTTTTTCTATTTATAATAAATAAATCTTCAGAACCCTCTTGAATTGTCCAAGAGCCTTTAGTGTTGTCTACTTCGTTAGCATCGCCTTGTTCATTAGATAACTGTAAGTCATTGGTGTAAATGTTTCTCCAACGAGTTGCTGTAGCTCCTAAGTCATAAGTATTGTTTGCACCCGGAAGTAAGTGTCCGTTGTTATCCAGAACAAGTCTTTCTGTTCCAGCAGTATCAAATCTAATTTTATCCTCATCACTGCTTTCTTCTACTTGAATTTTTGTATCTCCATCGGCATCGGCTGTAGACCCACCTCCAGCATCTTCCCAAGCTACTCCACTTCCTGTTGAAGTAAGTACTTGTCCATCTGAACCTTGAGCACCATTAACTTTAAAGTTTTCACCGTCTATGGTTGTTGCATCAACTAGCCCTGCTACAGTTACTGTGTTAGCAGTTAAAGTTATTAAGTCTGTATCAGATGTATGACCAATGGTAGTACCATTAATAATTACATTATCAACTGTAAGAGTTGTAAGTGTACCAAGACTTGTAATGTTTGATTGAGCTGCACCTGTTACTGTTGCTGCAGTTCCTGATACATTACCTGTTACATTTGCTATAAGTGTACCGACTGCGTAGCCTGTTGCTCCTGTATTAACTGTAGTACTTGGTGCTGTTTGAGAATCTACAAATAATGCAAATGTATTATCAGTAGATGCATCAAAATACAAACCAGCATATTTAGTTGTGCTAGATTCTACATATTTACCATAGAACCCAAAGTCTGTAGAGTTACCACTGTTATTTTGTGATAAAGCTTGGAAGTTAGAATTAGATAGTAACGAACCTGTTTGTGTTGTACTACCTGTAACTACTAAGTTTCCACTAACTGTTAAATCGTTAGCAATGGTCACATCATTAGATAGTTTATCACCTGTAACTTGGTCGTTTGCAATATGAGCTGTATCAATACTACCGTCTGCTATTTGAGCAGAATCAATAGCATCGTCTGCTATCATAGAATTTACAATAACATCACTACCAATTACAAAGTCTAGAGTATTATCACTATCATCATAGGTTACTGATATACCTGTTTCTGTATTAGAACCAACCATAGCACCAACTGTATCTGAAATAGTTTCAGCTAGAGTTGTACCATTAACTGTTATAGCATCTGCTTCTAACGTACCATCAATATCAACATCACCTGAAATATCTAAAGTTGCTGCTACTAGTTGACCACCAATAGTTAAATTACCAGAACTAGGATTATAAGTAAATCCTGTATCAGTTTCTAAACCTTGTGTTCCTGTAGCTCCATCAACAAACACAGGGAATATATTTTCATCTGTACTATTATTAGCTGTTATAGTTGATGCTGTAGCTATTGCTGCTGTACCTGTAATGTCACTTGAAGTTAATGCAAGTGTACCTGTTGTTGTAGGTAAAGTTACAGTAACATTTCCACTATAAGCTGCGTGAGCTGCTGCTTCTATTCTAGTATAATGAGCATTAGATGATTCACAATATAAATCAATTCTTGACTTAGAACCACCATTTTTAATTGCTATAGCACCTTGAGATATTGCTACTCCATTTGTAGAACCACCAGCAATACCTAATGTTCCTGCAACGTCTCCATTACCTGAAATATCTAATGTAGCAGCATCAAGTTCTCCAGAAATTGTAATGTTTCTACCACCAGTAATATCTTTATTAGAGTCTGTAATAATAGCTTTACTAGCTATAACAGTTCCGTTAGTTATGCCATCTATAAGGTTTATATCTGCTGCACTTGCTGTTACACCATCTAATATGTTTAACTCAGCAGCAGTACTTGTAACACCATCAAGGATATTAAGTTCTGCAGCAGTAGATGTTACACCATCTAAAATATTTAGTTCTGCTGCAGTTGATGTAACTGCTGTACTGTTAATAGATAAAGCATCTGTTTCTAGTGTTCCGTCTATATCTACATTTCCAGATATATCTAAACTAGGAGCAACAATTTCATGTGAAAATACAAAGTTATCATTAGAAGCACTCCAAGCTATTGATGCATCGTTTGAAGCATCTACTGCATCTTGTATAGTAATACCAGCACCATCTGCTGAAGCTGATGTATCTCCTGAACCTTTGTTAAGTGTTATATTTTTGTCTTCAACATCTAACGTTGCTGTAGATAAAGTAGTTGTACTACCGTTTACTGTTAAGTTTCCTGTAACTGTAACATTACCACCAACTGCTAAATTACTAGCCATGTCAACAGCACCATCAATATCTACAACATCAAGGTTTGTAGTTCCGTCTACATCAATATCACCACTTACATCTAAAGAACCTGCATCAAGTTCACCTGTAAGTGTAATGTTTCTAAAGCTTCCAATGTCTTTATTAGAATCTACTACAACTGCTTTAGAAGCTGCTACAGTTCCTGCAGTAACTCCATCAATTGTTTCTAATTCTGCTTCAGATATATCAGCACTACCAATAACAAAGCTTGTACCTGTAATAGCTGTACCTGTAATTGCAGCAGCACTAGAGCCACCAATTATAGCACCATCAACTGTACCACCATTAATGTCTGCAGTATCAGCTACAAGACTATCTATGTTAGCAGTACCATCAATATACAAGTTTCTCCATTGTTGTGAAGAACTTCCTAAGTCATAAGTATCATCATCATCAGGTATAATATTAGAATCAACATCAGCACCAAAGACTACGTTATCAGTAGCTGCATCACCCATAGTGATTGTACCACCGTTAAAAGTTGTTGTACCTGTAACTGTAAGATTACCACCTATACCAACATTACCAGTAGTAGTAATAGAATCTATGTATGCATCTTTAAAATATAAAGAACTGGTACCTATATCAATATCACTGTCTGTAACAGGTACAATAGCACCATCGGCTATGTATAACTGTTGTACAGGACTACTAGATACTTGTACATAAAACTCAATGTAGTTATTTGTTGTATCAATTAATACTTTGTTATTGGGAGCTGTTTCTCCTGCATCTCCAATCAATCCTATAACTGGACCTTCAGCAGTAGTACCGTCATGTTTATGACCACCTGTATTGCTAAATGCACTTAAAAGTTGATTGTATTCATCATTGAATAGTGCAGCAGTTATCGTGTCTCCATCTACGAATGAACTCTGTCTTATGTAACCTGCCATTTGTTTATCTCCTACCTGAAGGTATAAAATCTATATATAAACCATTTATTATATACGGTGCTTTTGTATCGTCTGAAATTACTGTAAAGTTATTACTTGTTCCACTTCCTTGTAATGGTATTCTTATCATTGGGGCTGCTGTACCTCCGAATACCGTTGCATTAAAAACAGCTTCTGCAAATATTGCAGGTGGATTAACTGTTCCAAAAGAAAAATCACTTGCTGGTTGTGGAATATCTTGACTATTAAAATCATATTTAACTTGAAGTGCTGGAGTTACAATTCCTTCTGCTCTAACAGATACTCTAACATAGTGTAAAGTTTTTAAAGTTCCTAAGTCTCCGTAGTCATAGTCTGGTGTGGCATATCTAGCAAGTATGTTAGACCCATTAAAGTTGTTACCTGAATCGTGTACAAGCACATAGCCATCAGTATCACCGTGAAAATATTTTTCAACACCATTGTTATCAAATCCAGCTCCTATACTGGTTACTTCTATTCCTCTTGTTTCTGACCACTCAAACCCGTTTGGTCTAAGTGTTCCTATAATTCCTTGTTGTTGTGCGTTAATAACTGTAGTGTCAGTATAAAATAATCTATACTGAGACTTTTCTCTAATAACGGTACTTGAAATTACATACTTATCAATGTTTTCTGCTAACTGTGTAATAATAGGTTGTATAGCTTTACTAACTGTACCTAACTCAACGTCTCCAATCCTTGCAGTACCAGCAACCGTTCTTAGTCCATCGGGTGCTAAGAATATAAGGTCACCACCTATTTCTTGAATACTGTAGCCTGATAGACAACCAATGTTTTTTGCCACTGGAATTACTACTGGTGTACCGTTTATATCTTGTAGCTTAAATATACTGTTTCTACAAAATATAAAAAGTTCATTACGGAAACTTTTAATTCCTACTATCTGGTCTGATAAGGTTATAGAACCTGACTTATTACCATCAAAAGTTGTAGGGTCTAATAGTGTGCTATAAAATACTGTACTAAGATTATCCTCAACACCTGCTACAACTAAATGTTTATCGTGTATTTCAGAGTGTGTTGCAAACTTTGTACCTGTTACAGTTATCTCACCACTAAAGTATGTTCTACTATTAATGTTAGAACCTGTACCTTCCATTCTAAAATAATAAGGCTTGTTAGCTCCATCACAAATAATTAACAGTCCATAATCAAACGTAGCACCTTCAAACAATGAAAAGCTAATCTTGCCTTGTCCTGTCCTAGTTAGTGTACTACGACCTGTAAAGGCTGAGTAGTTATCTCCACTAGCATCTACAGAACTTCTACTAACATTTAACCAACTTGTACCATCTTGACTAAAAAATATTCCTGTCGATGCACAAGCTATAACACCATCTCCATAAGGTATAACCCCATGAATTGTATCTGTGCTTCCACTTACTTGTGCAGCACTACCAGCTCCTAATCTACTAAAACCACTAATACGTCTATAACCACCTTTAATAGAAACTTCAAAGTTTCTAAGTTCTGTAGCTACACCGGGAGTCTTAAGCAAATCAATTTGGTTAGTTGCTTTGACTAAACCACCGGCACATGCAACTGTATAGGGTTGTGATGTTGCCATAAATTAAAAGTATTTTCTATCGTCTGTCATAGTACGAGGAGTAGGATTAATCAAATTAGATTTCATGCTCCTCAATGCTTTTTTGTAATCGTCCATAGCAAACGCTGCTTGTTGTGGAGATTCTTTAAACTGCCATACATAGTATCTGCTTTTAGCAGTTATGACATTCGTGTATTGTTCTGGGAATACAACTGTATCTCCATGAGCTGAAAGCTTTGTAGGCTTTTCAAACGCATAGAAGTGCACGTTGTAAACTTTATCAGGGATTGGGCTTAAGCCAAACTTCCTGCCATCTGGTGATTTAATAACTCTGCAAGGCTCACCATAAGCCTGTGAATCTGCATCGTCTATGTTTTCGTTGTCTCTGTAATATCTTTTCCAATCAGCTAAGTTTAAAAACTGTAGTCCTCTTGAGACAAAAGGAGCTGATTCACCACTCACGTTAATGGTGGTTAAATAAAAATCATCCCAGTCTATCGAAGCGTAATCGTCTTGAACGCTTGAGCTACTAGCTTTTAACTCGTACCATCTAGTACCAGCCACTGTAGCCACTGTCACGTTTCCATAGAATGGGTCAGTTCCACCACTTTCACCTACTGCAAAAAATGGTAACTGTGGTTCTTCATTTGCTATATCGAATATAGACTTGTTGATGGCATCCTTAGTAAACTGCTGAAGTCCTACAGCACTTGAAAAGTTTGCAGACGTAAGAGGTATCTCATTGAGTTCTCTTAGTACTTCGTTAGTTAAATCTAAATATGTTGTTGCCATTATTT
>Ga0222715_10000885_pt1 | contig 29581 bp, 32 predicted proteins | sample C33_9DmetaG_FD_165056 | JGI IMG/M metagenome (GOLD analysis project Ga0222715, IMG submission 165056) | Estuarine water microbial communities from San Francisco Bay, California, United States - C33_9D | ecosystem: Environmental > Aquatic > Marine > Unclassified | place: USA: California...
ACAAGAGCGCAAAGAGCTTTCTCAAGAGTTGCATGATGAAATCGGTCAAAACATCACTGCATTAAAAACAGAACTAATAATGATCGAACGCACAGGTCTACAACACTCAGATAAATTCAGTACTGAACGGATCAGGCACGCGGCTGATATTATTTATGATAGTGTGTACAACATGATGAATTGGCTAAGACCGTCAGAGTTGGACGAGATTGGATTAACTAACATTTTGACGGGCGCGTTTTTTGCTAGTCGTTTATCTGCCGCAAATATCCATTATGTACATGATATAACAGCTAACTTGCAACAATTGACGGCGGAACAAGAGATTGCGATATTTAGGATTGTGCAAGAATCCGTGACCAATACGATAAAATACTCAACGGGAGATTTGTACAGCGTGAGTATTCATCAAGTCGCGGATATTTTGATCTTGAGCATGTCTGATAATGGCAATGGTTTTGTTAAACAAGGGGCATCCAAATCTGGTGGGTTTGGATTATCTGGTATCGAAGACCGGGTTACGTCGCTTGACGGCGATTTTTATATCGACTCTACAGATGGGTTTAACATTTATGTTAAGTTGCCATTAGCGCGTTGTACTCAGGAGAGTAATGCACTAGCATAAAGCGGTTTGTGATGTTTACAATCTGGTCTAACAATCGCATGGTTTATGATTAAATATTCGATGAAATTGTATTATAGTGGCGAAATATTGGCTATAACAATACTATAGGACTATACATGTCGAATGTAACACCTCATCAATCTACATCCCTTAAAGCGTCTAATATAAACAAACTATTTGGATGGGGAGCCTTATTATTAGCGGCTGTCAGCGCACTCTTAATTACGCTATCGTATTGGGCAGTATCAGGTCCTTTTGTGATCGTCTTTTTTGTTAGTTTGGTGTTGTATTTATATACCCATGCCAAATATTCAGGGTTTGCATTTACCTTTATGATCCTTACGGCCGTAGCTGCCGCATTATATTATCCTAGTGTTTTTCACAGTGTTGGCGGGGTCGAGCTCAAATCATTCATTGTGCCTTTATTGATGATCATTATGTTTGGTATGGGAACCTCGATGAGTGTGCAAGATTTTGTGCGCGTTGGTAAAATGCCTAAGGGGATCTTAATTGGCTTGATTTGCCAGTTTTCGATTATGCCTATTGTTGGTTTTGGTTTAGCGCTTGCTTCTGGTTTACCACCTGAAATAGCGGCTGGCATTATCTTAGTCGGCTGTTCTCCAAGTGGTCTAGCTTCAAATGTCATGGCGTATATATCAGGGGCTAATTTGGCCTTATCACTGACCTTGACAGCGGTATCAACTTTATTAGCACCGTTTATTACACCATTTTATATGTCATTACTGGCGGATGAGTTTGTGCCTATCGATGCGCTTGCGATGTTTTTGAGTATTAGTAAAATTGTGATTTTGCCATTAGTGGCTGGGTTGATTTTTAATCACATTGTACATGGTCGTTTTCCGTTAATAGACAAGGCGATGCCAAAAGTATCTATGGTCTCTATAGGGATCATTATTACGATTATTACGGCAGCGGGACGAGATAGCCTGCTGACTATCGGCGGAGTATTAATTATAGTGGTGATTATTCATAACGCGTTGGGATATTTAATGGGTTATGGTGGTGCCAAGTTATTTGGTATGGATGAAGCGTCATCACGCACCATTGCTTTTGAGGTTGGAATGCAAAACTCAGGTTTAGCATCTGGCATTGCTTTAGAAATGGGGAAAGTCGCAACTATGGGCTTAGCGCCAGCGGTCTTTGGACCCGTTATGAACATTTCAGGTTCTTCATTAGCTAGTTGGTGGCGAGATCGAAAACCCCAAACAGAAAGCTCAAAACAGAAAATTTAGTAAAATAATTGTATAACCAATATGTTATTTTTTTGTAAAACCTGTTAAGTTTGATTTACAATAAATCAAGCCTTGATTGTTAAAATTGGTTGACCAATATCAAAGTTTAAGCATGCAGGTACGTATTATGAAAAATCATCGTTTTTCGGCTCTTAACCCTATTTCATTGGTTATTCTCTTAAGTTGTCTATCCGCTTGCGGCGGAGGGGGAGGAGGGACTCCTCCATCAACTGGGCCTGTAGGTGGTAATACCAATACTGCAGCAGTTATCTCTGGGGAAATGTCAGGCTCAACTGTTGAAGATGATGTTTTAGTTACAAGTGGAACACTAAGTATTGTTGATCCTGATTCTGGTGAAGCGACCTTTACCGCCCAAACACTCATCCAAGGTAATTATGGTACTTTTACTGTCAATGCCACCGGGCAATGGAATTACACACTTTCTAACGAGTTATCAACCGTCCAAGACCTAAACGCCTCACAAAGCCTTACTGATAGCTTTACGGTTAGAAGTGCCGATAATACCTCCGCACAAATTATCGTAACGATTACTGGTACTAATGAAGCGCCGGTTATTGTGGACGCCTTAGCAAAAGGGCAAATTGGTGACAATGATACCGTACCAACGGTTAATTGTGATGTCGTGCATGCAAGTGTTTTGGTAATCCAAAATGCCGTAGATGGTAATTTTGCAATGAACCCAGGAGAAACCGTTTGCTTGGCTTCTGGAACATATTCAGGGTTAGAGCTGAGCTTTGGAGGAGTCGGAACCGAAAGCTTGCCTATCACTGTTGCTGCACAAGTACCTGGAACAGTGACTATCTCTGGAGAAGTATCCATTGCCATGACAGGGGAATATGTTGTGTTGCAAGGCTTTATCTTTAAAGATGGCAGTCAAGACAATCAAGTTATTCAAACTCGTGCTAATAGTAATACCCCATGTAATCACTGCCGTATCACTGAAAATTCATTAATTAATATGGATGCGGGTATGACTGACACGACCAAATGGGTGTACATTTATGGTAGTGATAACAGGATAGATCATAACTGGTTTTCTGGTAAAACTACTCGGGGTGCATTGTTAGTTATCGATCGATATCTAGCTGATGGTGTCGCCTTAGATGAGACTTTCGAAGTTGACCGAGCTCAAATTGATCATAATTACTTTGGTGATCGTCCGCCGGTAAATGGTAAACCCTATGCCGACAGCAGCGATAATGAGTATGAAGCTATTCGGATTGGTACCAGTGACTCGCATACTCTGAATTCTTACTCTGTCGTTGAGCACAATTATTTTGAACGGATCCAAGCAGAGGCTGAAGTTATTTCCAATAAATCCGGCCACAATACTATTCGACATAATACGATCAGAGATAGTTATGGCTCAATTGTGACGCGCCATGGTGAATTTGCGACTATCGAAAATAACTTTATTTTTGGTGATGATCATCCTTTCTCTGGAGGGATCAGAATTATCGATGGCAATCATACTGTCGTTAATAACTACATCGAAGGTGCAAGATACCAAGATTCAAATTGGAATGGTGGTATCGTGTTAACCGGTGGCAATGGCTCAACCAGTAATGGATATCAAAATGTTGAAAATGTATTAGTTGCTAACAATACCATTGTCGATAGCGTAAATAGCCTGAATTTTCTTGGTGGGAACAATAGCAAAAAGCCTGATTCGGTTTGGCTGGTTAATAATATCATCGCTAATGCCGTTGGGCCGGTAATCAAAAATGCTGGCTCATTGCCAACAAACTCAACGTTCTCTGGCAATATTGTCTTTGGTCAACGTTTTGCTGATGATAGTAATACTAACGCTGCAGGATTAAGTGGGATGAGTTTTGTCACGCCCGCCTTAGAAAAATCAAGTTCAGGGGTTTATCGTCCCAGTATACAATCTCCTAATTTAGCAGCAGATCAAACGGTTGATATTAGTCCATTTAGCTATCCAACACATGATATGGATGGTCAGGTGAGAAGTAATAACACGACGATTGGTGCTGATGAGGCATTGCAAGACTCAGTGACGCGAGGGCCGTTAACACCATCGTTAGTGGGACCATTGAGTTATACACCTCCAGCTACAGTAGGGCATGTTGTATCAGTACCTATTACTAATCATGATTTTGATAGTGCAGATTTGATCGGATGGGTGAACACTGGCGCGGAAGTTATAGTCAATAATGATGAAGTCTTTTCTAGAGGAAGTAGCGTCAAAGTGGATAGCGCAAGTGATGCGATTGAACAAACTGTTACCGTTACACCCAACACTAATTATACTTTTTCGGCTTTTGTAAAAGGCGTAGGGGCCATATCAGTGATGGTCGGTGACACGGTATACAGCGCGAATCAAATCAATGATGATTATCGCTTTACGACAGTGAGTTTTAATTCAGGTACGGCGACTGAGGTGACTATAAAAGCTTGTCTACCTGAAGAAGTCAGCAACAAAGCAACAATACTGAATGCTAAATTTGATAATGCTCAAGTAGATTGGGGGATCTATGAAGGAACGGGAGTAGGGCAAGTGCAAGATTCAAGTAATTCATCTGATAGCACAGATGGCTCAATTAAGTTTAAGTACAATGCGGATGATTTTGGTACACCTTTTGATCCGTATATTGCACAGTCAATCACAGTCGTCCCTAATACGGATTATACATTAACCTCTTACTCACTGCTTAAAAGCAGCCAAAGTGGCAGTACAGTGCGATTTGGTGCATTTGCGGGAGGGGATGATTCATTATTGGCTAGTGCAAGCCCGAGTGCTGTTATGCTTGCTACTAAAGAGTCTGTTTATAGCGAGCTAGAAGCATCTGGAGCGATGAGTGGGGATGATAGCTTCTTACGGGATTCGGTTAGCTTTAATAGCGGCGATAATTCCACAATCACGATATTCTCTCAATTTAACACCACCACGGGTGATGAGATCCGTGTTGATGAGTTTGAACTTACTTATCAGGGGGCGCCAGCAGCTGGATCTGTTGCTTACTTTGATAGTTTCCGCTTGGTATCACATGCTGCTTTGAATTAGCTTTAAGGTGTGTGGAGTTGAGTAAAAGCAAAAGCCACTTATTGATGAGATAAACTGACATCTAATAAGTGGCTTTTTTATTTGTAAGTGAGTCTTGTGGGCTAGGCGCAAATCAAACTATTTAGTTTCATAGGTGTAATTCGCGTTTGCCATATTCGCATTTCGCATGTGTACTTTCCCAGAAAAAGTTTTTGAAATATCGTGAATTTCGACATTTCCTGTGCGAAAACGATCTAGATGCGAAGCGACTTCGTCATTAGCATTCATAAGTGCAAAATTTACTACGTTTTCACCATTGCAATGTAACTTATTGGCAATCAATTTGTAGCTTCTAAGTTTCATAGTTGTTGGTCTAAACTCTTGAATTTTAAGCTTCATTTGTTGCTTAGAACCCGTTGCTGCCACCACACATAACTCACTTGCAAATGAATCATCGGCAGCTGTTATTTGCGATTTTGCAACAGCAGCTGATGATAATGTGGTTAATACAATTAATGCACTGACTTTAACGATACTCATGATGTTTCTCCATTTTGTTAATTTAATTACTACGGTTTGGCCCTGTTATTTATTTAAAGATGTCTGTTGTTACATTTAAAATTTTCTCTCTAAAGATGGGTTGCTGATAATGATCGATTTTGGTGCAATTAATTTATGTTTACCTCTACCTGTAAAGGTAAATTCTATTTCTTCAATATGCTGTAGTTCATTACTAGGATAACTTCCTCTGAAGCAATAGATTTTCTCTTCTATCGTTTTTTTATCTTTGGCATTAAAAATCCAACCTAGTCTCATAATCCCACCGTATTTGTGAAATTCACACTGTGTATGATATTCAGATGTTGCTTCAACCCCGATCTTGAACTTTAATCTGACGCTTACATGTAAACCATTCCAACGGGCATCACATCCGATAATTGCATTGGGAAATAAACGTTTTTCGCCTAACGTAAAGTGCTTAATGGTAAAGTCCAATGTATCTATGATTTTCAATATTTCGTTATTTTCATGCTTAGCATTAATTTGGTTATAGAATTCATTTTGCAACGAAAGGTCTTTTATTTTAGGAGTTTTTATACTGTTGAACATGTGCGGTAAGCCCTCCGTTTACTATGAGTTTCTAGAAAGTACGTATATATTTTAGTTCGGTATTTGGAGGCTTGTAAATAGGAGTTTCTCTTAATGCTGAGTGATTATTTTTGGACTGAGTTTTGCTTATAAATCTATATCGATTAAGTTATTTCTTATTTTATTTTGTTATATTGATAGTTAATGGATGTTTTTTACAATAAAATTAATGATATAGCGGTGTTTTAATGTTTTTTCATACAAACTAAAGTTTTATTTATAGATTTTTTTGTAAGTATTAATGTGTTAAATCAATATTAGTCGAATTTTTTGGTACGAAATAACTCACAACTAAAGAATGTAAAAAAATGTAAAATTAATAAAAAACTTGCTAAATTGGCGCGTTAACTAGTAAGAGGTTTGACCAGCTAAGTGCTAAAATAATGGAATCTGCAATGATTTTAGGGATATCAAAAAGTGAAGGGGGATTTGTTGAGCTTGAATGAAACCGTAAATGGCTCGTTGTAATGATAATACATGAGAGTAGAAACACGACAACGAGCTATTTAGGAGAATGATGTCACTATGCTAATTACGTTTTAGTTGTAATTAGTCTTCAGATGAACGCAGTTCAACTTCTTGATCTTTAAATTTACGAACAAATACACTTAGGCTTTGGCTGTTACATAGTACTTTGTTGTACATGTTAAATTTAGCGCGTGCTGCTTGCTCACCATTCACAACTGCATCAAGGCATAATTGAGATTCAAGGTTAGCATCCTTAGCGACCAATGCTATTTTTTCTACTTTGCTTACTTGTGTGCTTGTAGTTCTGTATGTTTTTGCAAATTTTCTAATGCTAAGACCATTACAAGTCACTGACTCTGCGTAGGCTGAGAAGTTAATGTCGTTTTCTTTTACTAATGTTTTTGCTGAATCATAGCCCTGCGTTGCTGCTGTGAAACAAACTTGAGTTGCAAAATCATTGTTGACTGTTTTGAATACGACTTTTTTGGCAAATGCACTAGTTGATGATAATGCAATTGTTGCTGCGATTGCTAATGTTGATAATTTCATAATATTCTCCAAAATGTAATAAAACTAGATAACGCTGCTGCGTTGATCATATTATGCCCATATATTGAGAGAAATACAGGTAATTATGTAATTAAATTACATTTATTTGTAATGATTACGATATTTTACTTTTATTTTGTAATTAAATTACAATTTGTTGTTTTTTGTTCGAGAGTTTGTTCCTTTCTATTAACAATGTATTTGTTTTCGTAACATTGTCTGTTTCTTTTACACTTTGGCAGCTTTGAAAATACAGATGTTGTTAACTACCTAATTGTATAGATGAATTTTTTTGGGAACGTTTATTGCTAAGTGTTTATTGAAAGTTATTTGAAATCTTATGAATATGTAGCGCGACCAAGTACTGCAGCTATCACTGGTCACTTCGTCTATACCGAAGTAAACGCACCTAACGCTATTGCCTTGATGTTACTTGGGTTATTTGTACTTGCGTTCGCACGCGACAACACACGATTAAAATTAAGAAAGAAATGAAAATAGTGATAAAGTAGCTTTCAGTTCATCTATACAGCATGCAATGTGGAAGCGGGCAATATGGTTAATTCGGTACATGTATTATCAACAAAATTAAATCTAAAGCTAACTTTAACGCTAAGCCCAAAGCTAAATGCGGGGCTAGTCTTAGTCTTGTTATTGGCCTTTCATTTCCCTAGTCACAGTGAATCGGTAGACCCGTGGCTCAAGATCAATGACTTTGAGTCAGCTGCGGCATTGCAAGATTGGACCATCATCGACACGCAAAATGAGACACAACCACGTATTGAAAATCCTCAAGTAACCGAAGTCCGAAAAGAGCCGTTACAGCCTAATCAGTCTCAGCATTATTTGATAAAAAAGCCAGCAGCAGAAGGCGTTGTTGGTAATCGCAAGGCATTGAGTTTTGCACCCTTACCTGTCCCTATAGAAGTAGGGGATACGTACACGTTCTATTTACGTATTAACGTCGAATACTTTCCTAACAACCATGTGTTCGGTTTAAGTGATATGCGACCCGATGATATTATTAAAAACGCATACAATGCGATAGAGCCGAGTTTACGCGTCACTGACAGATATGATCCAAATATTGATTACAAAAATGATGGCACCTTGCTAGTGCGCAAAAATAATTGGTATAGCAAGATCCATCATCCACAATCCGGTACTCCTGCCAAGCCGATGGAGACAGATACTTGGTATGAAATATGGATGGTTGTAAATAACCAAAAGAAATCTGAAGGCGGGCAGGGATATGATGTCTATATTCGCGGCGGCAGTGAATTTCCAACTCAGCAAAAAGTATTTACCCATGCTGATTTTCGCATGCAGCGAGAAAACCCTATTTTATATTTTTTAGCAACCTGTAATACTGGTCCAATAAAAGACCCATATGGTAACGGCGGTTTGCGCTATGACGATTTGTACATGGTAAAAGGTGAGGTATTAAGCTCACCTATTACTAATATTACTTTCTAGAATCATCCAGTTCAGCAATCGGGAACGACTTAGCAAATGCTACTAAAGCGTCCTCGGATAACTGGCTAGATTCGAACGTTAATATCCCGCCGCTTTTTAAGGTGACGAGTAATTGAGGCGCGTCGCTTTGGTAATTAAGTGTGGCGGTGCGTCGTTGAATACGGATTTTTTTCCCTGGTGTTGCGTTAACTCCAAACGATGCAAATGCCTCGAGCGCACTTGCCGCTATATTCGAAACACCACCAGACAATGAGACTTGAACACTGTCATTGCCTTTGGTGTATCGGCGTTCGATCATAGACATGCCCATTGCCTGTTGCACGTTGAGTTTGCCACCTTTATAGCCATCTATTTCATCTTTGAAGTAAGATGAGGTTTGGCCTTGTTTGAGCTGCTCTAATTGAGTCACGCACCAACGCGCTTCTTCGAGTGCACCATCAATATCACCGTCATTAAAGAGTGCAACTACATTTGAGCAAGATTCTTTTATTTCATTATTTTGGGCATGCACGGATGAGACAAATAAAGTTGATGCAATAAGTAGGGTCGAGACTAAGGTATAAACGCGGTTTAGTTTAAAATTAACCATGATAAGGGACTTCCTTGTGAATAAGAGGTTATATAAGATACTCGATATAGTGTTAGCCATTTGTACGTATTTTTCTAGTATGCAAAAAAGAAAAAGCTATAATTAGCATGTATATCAATATAAGGAGTTTTTTTTGAAAAATATCACTGCCATATTATCTATATTATGCACTTGCATGATGTTCATGCTATCAGCCTCTACTAATGCCCAAACCGTTGAGTTTAAAGGCGGACCTGTGATTATGGGGTTTGGTAAAAATGCCCCTGTATCGACTCACACAGTGCCAAATGATACTGTATTTAAAGTGGCTTTTGATGTGGGAAGTACTAGCGATAACAAAGATGAAGTTAATAATAAATTTAATAGTCTTGCACGTTTTATTAATATGCATGTTGCTGCAGGTGTGAAAAAAGAAAACATTCAACTTGCGTTGGTTGTGCATGGCAAGGCGACATTAGATTTATTGGATCATACACACTATAAACAAAAATTTGCATACGATAACCCCAATAAGCCCTTACTGTTGGCTTTGATGGCTAACAATGTCAGAGTTATTTTGTGCGGTCAAAGCGCAGTTGCCTATAATGTTGAGGCGAGTCAGATAGTTGCTGGAGCGGAGGTGGAGTTGTCGGCAATGACAGCTCATGCGCTACTTCAACAAAATGGGTATACGGTTAACCCGTTTTAATACTAAGGGGGTGGCAAGCATCTAATTACTCAGTATCTCGGGCGCCCTGATAATAAATAGTAGAGCTAAATACTTCATGTGTCTCCTTAACCGGCTCGATATGTGAATTAGCCATATGCTAATTTTCTTAATCACAAATCAAACCTTTCTATTAAAAACTTAGCAACACCATCATCATAATTATGTCCGATAACCTTAGTCGCTTTGTCTTTGATAAAGGCCTTTGCGTTATCCGGCGCATAACACTCATCTGCTATTTCAAACATACTTAAATCATTATCACTATCGCCAAAACAGATGACATTTTTGGCACCTAATTTATCTCGTAATTTTTGTACCGCCGCGCCTTTATTGGCAAAGCAATGATGTACATCCATCCAACTATATTCTTTGCCCTCATTTGCCGGGCCCGAATAGGCTATGATGCGTGGATGCTGATTGAGCTGTGTCCACATTGCCTTAATATGAGTATTTTCACCAATCATACTAATGTTCGTTACCGCTCTATCATGCGCTAATGCGTCTAATGGCATCAATGTGGCCTGTGAACGCGCAAAATATTTAGTAATAAGCTCTTTCTCAATATTATGCTGAGGCGGGCTGTGATAAATCACATGATGATGGTTTTCTACGGTATTTACAAAGGGCGTAATATTATGTTCTAGCGCCATGGCCAAGATCAAATCAGTCTCATTTTCAGTGAGTAAATTCTCAAACTCAATGCTTTGTTGTTGCGGATCCCAAAGGGTTACCCCATTGTTATAAATATGCGGTAGCGATAAAAACTGTCCTTTCAAAATCGGACTAGCAGATAACATTGTTCGTCCTGTGGCGACGGTATAGGCGATACCTTGCGAATCCATTTTACTGAGGGTGTCTATAGTGAATTGAGACAGTGAGGAGGAGCCATTTAATAAGGTCCCATCGAGATCAAAAAAAACTAAATCCATAAATGTCATTCTAATTGTTGTGGTGAATAAGTATCTATACGCTCAATATCTAATTAAGCTTGTATAAAACAGCACTTGCTTCAGAATTAACTGTTAAGTGTCTGATAATATAACATAAATACCCATTCAATAATATTATCTACCAGTACTAAATTATAACCCCTACGTGTGAACACCTCTGAATTAGAAGTTTTCAGTTTGGGAATTTTTCCTATATCTATCTGATTCAGACCTCTGCTACATTAGGTTTTAAATACCGTTTAATTATTTAGTTGAATACTAACAAAAATACTTTTTACCTATTGAAACTAGGAACACACACATGAAATTGAATAAACTGCACCTATCTATGCTCATCGCATTAGGATACCAACTTCCAGCAATCGCAGAAACCAACGAAGACAGCAAGATTGAGCGCATTAGCGTGACGCAATCAGTCCCTGAAAATACTAACTTTGTACCGGGAACCGTTCAGGTATTAACTCGCGAAGATCTTGACCAACAGCGCGTATTTTCAGTTAAAGAAGCACTAGAAAACATAGCCGGTATTAATGTTATCAGCGAAGACGTTTTTTCTGCACGTTTGAACATAGGTATTCGTGGACTAAACCCACGTCGTAGTTCACGTGTTTTGTTAATGGAAGATGGCATGCCGTTATTCCTTTCACCTTACGGCGATCCATCAGCCAGCTATTCAACGCCCATGGATAATGTAGACCGCATTGAGGTTACTAAAGGTTCTGGACAAATTATACATGGCCCACAAACTATCGCTGGTATCATCAACTTCGTAACCAATCCTGTTCCTCGTGATGGCGTTGAAGGGCAAGTCAATGTTGAGCTAGGTAACAACAACTTCCAAAGCTTATACGGTCGTGTAGGTGTCGGAAATCAACAAGGCGGTGTGATGATCAGCGTCATGGATAAAGAGGGCGACGGTTCTCGTGAAAATCACACTTTAGGCATCCAAGACTATTCAATCAAAGGTCTACTTCAACTCAATGAACAACATTCTATTATTGCCAAAATTTCACAATTTGAAGAATTATCACGTCAATCAGAAACTGGCCTAAGCGCAGCAGAATACGCTGAAAACCCTTTCCAAGCCCCTACTGGATTAATCGACCGCTTCCAACAGCAGCGCGATACTTTCCAACTTGTTCATGATTTTGAAATTAGTCCAACTGCGCAACTTTCGACTCAAGCTTACCGTGTTGAACAAACGCGTGCCTCGTTTAGACAAATCAATGGTCCAGGCGAAAATATTGAGTTTTGTCCTGGTGAAAACGGTGCCACTGGCGATATGGCGGGTGAAGAAGAAGCGCTTGCTCCTACATTAGAAAACTCAAAGGTTTGTGGTGGTAGATGGCGTCCACGTGAGTTTGAATATTTCGGTATTGAACCGCGCCTATCCATTGTTCACGATTACTTTGGTGACAAAAGCGAAGCGGTTATTGGCTTTAGATATCACGAAGAAGATATCTTGCGTAACCAATTCCGAGGTTTTGACTCGCGCTTCCACAATTTAGGCTTTGCTCAGCAATATGCTGGTGTTGATGAAAATGATGGCCGTGCGGGCTGGCACAATGAACAAATCGAAACACAGGTTGAAGCTACGTCATTCTACTTACAAAATAGCGTATTCATGGGAGACTGGACATTGACTCCGGGTTTCCGTTTAGAAGATGTGACTCAAACCACTGATTATGTCCGTACTGAAGGTGCTGCTCCAACCAATCCTGAGAAAAAGTACACGCATGATTTTACTGTATTTTTACCGGGTTTAGGTGCGACTTATAAAGTGGATGAGAATACGACGTGGTTTGCGGGTATTCATAAAGGTTTTGCGCCAGCACGTCCAAGTCGTGAAGTGGATTCGGATGAGCCAGATGCGTCTTTCTTAGCTACTGACCCAGAAGAGAGCTGGAACTACGAAATCGGTCTTCGTTCATCAGTGATTAAAGGTGTCCAAGCTGAAGCGACTCTTTTCTTTACTGATTTTAACCAGATTGTTATCCAAACTGAAGCTGGTCGTTTCATTAATGCGGGTGAGTCACGTCAGTCGGGTATCGAGATTGCAGGTCAATTCGATTCGGCAGAGCGATTTGGTACTAAACACAACATCTATATTCAAGGTAATTTATCTAATTTGTTCTTAGCTGAATTTACTAATTCTCAAACAGTATGGGATGAAGAAGGTGAAGAAATCTTAGAAACGGCGAGCTTTGAGTCGGGTAACCGTTTACCTTATGCACCAAAATTATCAGCTACAGTTGCTGTTGGCTATCAAAGCCCTGACCGCAAGTTAGATGCACGTCTTGCCTTGAATCATACTGGTGAGCGGTTTGTTGATGCTGCCAATAATTCAGTGGAATCAGATGACGGCATGGAGGGTAAGATCCCTGCGTATACGCTTATCAATATGAGTGTGAACTACGAGTTTAACGACAATTTAACTGTGTTTTTGAGTGGTCATAATCTTACGGATAAAGAATACCTTGCAAGCCGAAAAGACGGTATGGTCGTGGGCCGTACTCGTCAATTGAATGCGGGCTTTAACTACCGTTTTTAAACCGTCCGTGACGTAAACTATTGAGGCGCTAACTTCACTCTTAGCGCCTTTTTATTTGTATTACCTGTATTAACATTCAATTACCTTACTATCTGCAAAAGTAGGGTAAAAAGTAGGGTGAAAAGTAGGGTAAATACCATCCCAAAGTATAGTACCTATCATAATCATCATGTTTATCATCAACTTCAAAGCACCTTTTATTCTTAAGTGCTAAAAACGAAGTTTTCTCAAAGGATGGTTAAATGTGAGTATTCGTGCACTTATTAATCTTAGAATTATCGCGTCACTGATATTAATTTTAGTTTTCAGTGGGATTGTTGCTATTTGGCAAGCAAGAAACTCTGTTGAAAAAGAAGTCCGTTCCTCGATAAATTTAGCCGTTCAAATGATAGAGTTTGGTTTAAATCAAGACTCTTTAGATAGCAACGACATAGCCTTGTGGATAGATAATATTAACAATATGCAACCGGTCAGACATTTAGATGTTCATGTCGGGAAAAATGAAAAGACAGAAAAAAATTCAACGTTAAGCAACGCAAACGAGCAAGAACAATCGGCACCTCAATGGTTTGTGAAAGCGGTAATGGTAGACTTTTTAACACACAATCATAATATCACGATTGCAGACGGTTCGATTAAACCCATTGTAATAAACGCTAATCCAATGGATGAGATAAACGAAGCGTGGGGTGAAACGAAAATATTTTTTTGGACCATTGTGTTTATGAGTGCAATTATATTTTTGACGATTAATTTTGTTTTTAATTCAATGTTACGGGCTGTCAACACTATTTTGTATGTGCTTCGTCAAGTTGAAGGCGGATATTTCGACCAAGTGCTGCCGCCTTTTAAAATAAGTGAATTTAATGCCATTGCGGTAGAGATTAACGGTATGTCTAACGCCCTAAACACAGCGCGAAAAAATAACCAAGCATTGGCACTGCGTACTATGCAAATCCAAGAAACAGAAAGAAAAGACATGTCTCGTGAATTGCATGATGAAATGGGGCAATCATTAACGGCAATCAAGGCAATGGCTGTTACTTGTCAACAACCGAGTAGTGATGTTAGCGCCATAACGTCTTCTATTATTAATATTTGTGATCACTTGTCTGTGGTAGTGCGTTCGATGATGAAAACATTGCATCCGCTGAGCTTGAGTGAACTTGGTTTAGGAGCCAGCTTGTCAGAACTGGTAAGAGAATGGCAGCGCTGTAGTGAATCCTTGCATTTTGATTTAAATTACGATGCTAGTCTAGAAAGCTTGAATTCTGATATTGCAATTCACGTGTATCGGATTGTGCAAGAATGTTTAACTAATGTCGTGAAACATGCAAATGCGAGTAAGGTCAATATTGTGGTAATAAAACTTAACAATGAGGTTAAAATTTTAATATCAGATAATGGCCAAGGAAAGCAATCAAACTCACCTGGTTTTGGTTTGTTAGGTATGCGTGAACGCGCCGAAAATTTAGGCGGAACGTTTTCGTTAGAAACACCAGAAAACAGTGGAGTAAACGTAGTGGTTCAGCTACCGTTTAGAGGTAATAAGTAATGGATAAAGCAAAGATAAAAGTATTGTTAGTCGATGATCATATTGTTGTAAGAGCAGGCTTTAGAATGTTACTTGCTTCACAAAACTACATTGGTGAAATTGTTGATATTGACCGCGGGGAGCTCGCAGTCACGGAATACAAACGCTTTGCTCCAGATGTTGTGGTTATGGATTTATCGATGCCCGGTATTGGAGGCTTAGAAGCGATTCGCCGACTCTGTAAACACGATCCTCAAGTACTTATTCTGGTTTATAGTATTCACGATGAAAACGTTTACGTTGAGCGAGCTTTACAAGCTGGTGCAAAAGGTTATATCTGTAAAAACAGTGCTGCTGTGGTTTTAGCAGAAGCGGTATCTCTAATTGCGAGTGGTAAACGTTATATTGAACCTGGTTTGTTACCTGAACACAGTAAGTCTTGTGAACAAGAACAAAAAAGATTTCGTCATGAGATCTACACCTTATCACCACGCGAGTTTGACGTATTTAGGCTCATTTCAAAAGGCTTTAACGCACATAACGTCGCGAAAGAGCTTTGCCTAAGTTAGAAAACAATTTGTAACTATAACACTCAAATTAAAAATAAACTTAATGCGAATACATCTGCTGATTTAGCTAATATTGCTAGAGAGTGTAAAGTGATTTAGGTCATTACAATTGCATCGCGAGTAGAAGGGGGCAGATAAGTTTAGATGTCGAAGTCGGTAAGTGTCGGTTAATGACGGTTAGACCGAATTAACCCCAGCATATAAGCCATGTTATCTGCTGGATTATTATCCCCAACCCCCCATATATAAAAAAGTCCGCCTTTCTCAAAGACACCCATGGTGTACAGCTGTCCTTGGATTCGCGGTGCCCAAAACGCAGCGGATTGGCATATTGCTGTCATTGTTTCAGGGGGGATATCTGATTCTTTTATGACCCACATATCTTGTTTGATATAAAACGCATCATCTCCCATATCTTCTAACAATAGGGCTATTGTGCGGGGTTGATACGATCCAAGGATACAATTAACAGTGTCAGTAAAACGTTTGATGATAGTGGGGGATTCAAAATGTGTCGCCGTTGGCAATTTGGGTGAATCAATGGGCGCTGTTTTTAAGACCATATGATCGGGTAATTTAGCCAAATAGCTAATATTTGGCTCACCGATTAATTGGCTGATAGACGAAGTGCTAATATTGGCGAGATCTTGATGGTCGAGTTGATGTGAGTTTGGCGCAGCTGATTGCAAAGCTCCATACACAGCTATATCGTTATTTAATAATTCATGGGCTAATAATGTTTGTATACACTCAGGAAATTGCTCAATAGTTGTTAATTGCGGTTCAGCCGTCACAACTTGCTGACGCACCCATGTGGTAAATGATTGGATACTCTCCTCACACAAATATCGAATGGCAAACATGCCTCGATGATTCAGTTCTTCTTCAATATACAACTCGGGCCATTGGGTTTGCCATATGGGGAGTTGGGCTTGCATTGATTTTTGATACTGAGCAGGAAGCCACCAAGAAAATATTTTAGATGTTGTTGTTTCGTTTTCAACAATATTCACGGATTTTATTTGATAAATAATAGGCCGCTTAATACTTTTTAGTACCTGTTCATTTTGAACGCTTAATTTATTACGCACTCTTCTAGAGACGTGATAAATGTCAGCTTCGGTTATGCCACTGGCAATTAAAGTTAGAGCACTATCTTGGTAATATTGTGATTTGTAAGTATACACATCATGTGCAGTGATTTGCGCAAGCATATCGGGGAAACCACCCCAATGTTGATAGGCATCAGGATGTTGATCCCCTCGCCATATTTGAGACTGCCTTTGATAAGCGGGATGTTTAGCATAAAACGCCAGTTCGTGTTGGATCACTGATTTTTCTTGTTCGATATCACATGCTGCATAGGTATGGGTCATCAAACCTGCATATAAGTATTCAATCAATAAGAGTAAGTCTTCGGCAGTATTCGCTTGGACAAAATAATAGCTCTTATCCCCAGTCGTGCTAGCGTTCATTTTACAGCGAGTAATACTCGTCAGCGCAAATAGATTATGACGCTCTGGAAATAGGGCGGATGTTCGAAACACTAAATGTTCGACTAAGTGACCGATACCTGAATGATCCATTGCCGGTGAGGGAAGGGTGAAGACAGCTGCGAACTCAGGTTGTTTAACAATATGGATATTCATTAGCCTCCCTCAGCATGTTGCAGCATAGGCGATTATTCTTGGATCAAATGGACTGGAATATCAGTTTTGGGATCGCGGTAAAATAAGTTTTTTCTTGGCTGCTTGGACTTTGCGATAGCCGCCTGGATCAAATAATGATCAGGTGATTTATCACAGACTGGGTCGGTTTTATGCATATCACCGGTGAGCATAAATGCCTGACAACGACATCCACCAAAGTCCTTTTCTTTTTCATCACAATCGCGACAAGGTGAAGGGAGCCAATCTAGTCCACGAAACTTATTAAATGAAAAGTCTTCGTGCCATATTTTCTCTAATGACGACTCTTTCACATTAGGGAAAGTCAGAGGTAATATTTTCGCACTATGACACGGTAGGGCAGAGCCATCGGGTGTGACGGTTAAAAAGGTTGTTGCCCAGCCATTCATACAAGCCTTAGGGCGCGTTTCATAATAGTCTGGCGTGACAAATATAAACTTAGGCTCATCATCACCTTGAGTATCTCTAAATCTATTCACTGTTGCTTCAGCTGCCACAAGCTGTTCTTTCGTGGGCAGTAGATGGTCACGATTTAAATATGCCCAGCCATAATATTGTACGGTTGCCAACTCGACAAAGTCGCCTCCCAACTCACAACTCAGCGCGAGTACATCAGCGATTTTATCTATGTTTTGGCGCGTTAAACAAAAATTAAGCACCATCGGATAATCGTATTGCTTAACTAATTTAGCAACCGCTAACTTTTGTTCAAAAGAATGACGTTTGTTACCAATAAGATCATTTTCATCGGCATTGGCTGCTTGGAAACTTAGTTGAATATGGTCAAGTCCAGCCTCTTTTAACCCTTTTATACGTTTTTCAGTCAAGCCAATGCCTGAAGTGATTAAGTTAGTATAAAAACCCAATTCACTGGCATGTGCGACTAATGCTTCTAAATCTTTGCGTAGTAAAGGCTCACCACCGGAGAAGCCAAGTTGCACTGCGCCCATTTCACGAGCTTCGCTTAAGACCTTTTTCCACGTTTCTGTATCACACTCATCTTTGCGTTCACTCATTTGCACTGGATTAGAACAATATGGACAATGCAGAGGACAATCATAAGTGAGCTCCGCAAGGAGCCATAATGGATTTTTCACATCTGTTTTTAAGACAGGTTTACTCGACATACTTGATCCACTTTTTTTCATGGGCATGATCTAAGAACTCGTGAATATCCTTATCAATGCCTTCGACATCTGGAAATTTAGCTACTAGTTCACTGATGATAGTATCAACGTCACGTTGCCCATTGACCATTTGTATGATTTCACCGGCACTGCCATTGAGTGTGATCATCCCTTCAGGGTATAACAGCACAAAAGCATCTTGGGCTTTTTCAAATTGAAATTTATATAAGGGATTAAGTTTGGGAGTTGCCATTACATGAAGCCTTTGTGAGAAATATTTTCGTCAGTCACCGCGCCAAAAGGTTTGCGGTTAAATTCATATGCTAAGCTGATACTATCTGCCATACTCCATAAGACATCAAGTTTGAATTGCAAAATGTTTAATGCACGCTCTTGTTGTTTACGAGTTTCAAAATGATCTAAGGTGATTTCTAAACCATGCTGTACATCTCGACGCGCTTGATTTAAGCGCATTTGAAAATAGGAGAACCCTTCTGGATCAATCCATTTATAATGTGTCGGCCATGTATCGAGGCGACTTTGATGGATTTCAGGGGCAAACATTTCTGTTAGTGACGAACAGGCTGCTTCTTCCCAGCTCGCTTTACGCGTGAAGTTAATATATGCCCCGACCGCAAACTTCACACCAGGCAATAAAAAGCGTTCGTTGAGCATATCTTCACGATTTAAACCCACCGCTTCACCTAGACGTAACCAAGCCTCAATACCGCCTAAAGTGGTATCTTCAGGATCGCCATCATGATCTAAAATGCGCTGGATCCATTTACGTCGAGTTTGCAGATCCCAGCAATTGGCCATGATCCCAGCATCTTTTACCGGGATAGCTAATTGATAAAACAAGCGATTGGCGACCCATCCTTGAATTTGTTCTTGGGTACATTCGCCTTTATTCATTGCTACATGAAAGGGATGATAAATATGATAGTACTCGCCTTTACCACGGAGCTTAGCTTCAAATTCGTCGCGAGACCAAGGTGCTTGCTTTGTCATAAGATATCCTTAAATCGTAATTTGCATGCCATCATAGGCTAATTCAATACCATTATCGCGCAGATAGGCATTAGCAGTTGAAGACTCATCGAGTATTGGGTTTGTATTATTAATGTGGATCAATATTTTCCGTTCGATATCGTACTGTTGTAACAATGCTACGGTGCCATCAGGACCATTTACTGGCATGTGACCCATTTGTGAGCCGAGTCGGTTACTGAAGCCTTTTTGGATCATCTCATCATCCAGCCATAAAGTACCGTCAAATAGAGCGCAGCTAGATTGTTCGAGCATATTTTTCACTAAATCACTGGCTTGTACACACCCTGGCGCATAAAACACACTTTTGCCGGTGGCATCATCCACAATCTGCAAACCAATGTTGTTCCCATCCACTATATTATCGCGATACTTCGAATAAGGTGGAGCATTAGATTCTAATACAATTGGGTGAAACGTTAAACCAGAGACCCCTTCAACTTGAAATCCTGGCTCATGAGTAGTACCAATCGCGTGGCGTTGCAATCCCCCATGCCAGTGTTTCAGCATGGGAAATACAGGAAAAGCGGTACTTAAATCTTCATAGACCACATCGGTGCAGTAAACGGGTAATGGTAAACCTTCACGCAACGTCAGTAGACCTGTGGTATGGTCGATTTGACTATCAGTTAAAATAATCGATTTAATCGCGGTACCACGCTGCTGCCCATCGGCGGGCCATAATAAGGGAGATTGATTAATTTGTTGGCGAATATCGGGTGAGGCATTAATTAAGACCCAATCTTTTCGGTTGCTCGATACAGCTATACTCGACTGTGTGCGCTCGCGTACCGCTAAGGTATTATTTCGGCAACCCGCACAATTATCACAATGACAGTTCCACTGTGGTACGCCGCCACCAGCACCAGAGCCTAAAATTAATATATACATAGTCCTTCCCTAAGAACAAAAAAGGCTGCCAGTTGGCAACCTTTTGACAAAAAATTAATGAGTGCTTAGCGATTGCTAATATATAGCGTTACTTCAAAGCCAAGACGCATTTCATTGTACTGAGGTTTAGTCCACATAGTATTTCTCCGTTGTTTACATTGTTACTTTATTTACGTTGTATTAACAAAGAACATATTACAGATTTGAACCTAAAAAAATATCCTCCTTTAGGAGGGATCATCTCATTCTAAGTTCCCAGTTTACTACTCATTTTTAAATATTGTAACAATAAGGGTAAAGGCCTACCCGTTGCTGAATTACCCGTTCCATGCATAAATGCTGTACCAGCTACATCCAAGTGTATCCAAGGTACATCATTAGTATAGCGTGATAAAAAACAGCCAGCACTGATTGCACCAGGGGAGTTAACACCAGCATTCATCATATCGGCAAACGGACTATCAATCGCTTCTTGGTATTCATCCCATAATGGCATTTGCCAAGTGCGATCAAAAGACACTTCACTAGCATTTAATAATTGCTGTGCTAAATCATCATGGTTACTGACCATGAAACTGCCCACATGCCCAAGGCTTTGAATGGCGGCGCCGGTCAACGTGGCAATATCAATAATAGCCCTTGGAGTAAAACGCTGAGCAAACGTCATAACATCAGCGATAACAAGGCGACCTTCGGCATCAGTACTCATGATCTCAACCGTTTGCCCTGATAGGGTAGTGAGAATATCACCCGGTCGATAGGCATCCCCATCGGGTAGGTTCTCTACTGCTGCGACAACACCAATAATATTAATATTTAACTGTAATTGGGCAATAATTTGGATGATCCCCACGATAGTCGCGGCCCCGCACATATCATAGGTCATATGACCCATCCCAAGTGCTTTTTTCAATGTGATCCCACCAGCATCAAAAGTTACCCCTTTACCAATGAGTACAATCGGTTTACCACCCCCTCCTTGGTAATGAATGACTGACATATGAGCAGGATTATTGCTACCGCGACCTACTGCTGTATATGCCCCCATTCCCAGAGCTTCAATAGCCTCGGCGTTAAATATATCCGTCGTAATAGTATCAAATTTTTCAGAAAGTAAACGTGAGTGCTCAGCAAGGTAAGCGGGTGTACAAATATTTGCCGGTAAATTAGCGAGGTCTTTGGTGAGCCACATGCCATGATTTAACGCGTTAAGTTCATCCAAACATACCATAGTTTCATTCGCTGAATAGAACTCGATTTGAGGCACACTAAAGTCAGGCTTGGCAGTTTTAAACACATCAAATTCATAAAAAGATTGGATAAAATGGGTCAATAAGCAAAACGTGATAGATGTGTCATGCTTGACCATATCTGCCAGTCTAACTGTGCTGGAAGCTTGAATATTGAGCCCTTTAGTAACACCTTTTATTAAATTGAAGAGCCGCTCTTCCGGCAACACTTCGGGCAAACACAAGAGTGTCAAAGATAATAATTCGGTACCTATTGGGCAATAAATGGATATGAGTTCGCCCTTATTGAAAGACGCTGAAAAGGTGTCTATGACCTTTTGAATGTGCATCCGAGTCGGACTCTCAAATACAGACAAGGCATGTTTTAATGACGTTTCAGACACTAGCATGATTAAATGCGTGTTCGATGTCAATAATTCACTAGAATCAATAACTGGTTGATAACATTGGTGGGGAAGTATTTTCATGCGTTCATGCTACTGAAAATATGAGTGGGAGACAAACTTTTTACACACAAAAGAAATTCATATTCAGATAGCATGGCATTTCTTGTCAAAGAAATAATAGTGAATCACTTGAGCTGATTATCTTTACTGTCGCTGAGCTAGCTTACTAGGACCTTAGGGTTATCCCTCATAAGTGGCCCCAACTTTTTATTATATCCTGATACTACCAAAGACTAGGATCATTTAATGCCTCGACACACTGAGTGTTTCCCGTCATCGGCTGAATCTTTTGACCATTAAGAGATTGTGCAAGCCACCCCTCTGGCATACTCAAAGGGCAAGGCGCTTTGACAATGCTTTCATTGATTTGCTCAAAGCCTATTTTAGAGTAATAGCTGGGATCGCCATATGTAAAGGCTAAACTTACATTTTTTGACCTTAGGTGAGCTAGCCCATATTGTATTAGCTTTTGACCAATGCCTTGACCTTGATAATGAGATGCAATTGCAACAGGGGATAAGATGAATGCAACCTGCTTACCGGGAACAGTAAAGCGACTAAAGCACAAACTTCCAATTACGTTATCTTGCTCTTCTGCGGTCAAGATAATTAAATCTTGTGGTTGAGTCGTCTTAATTAAGTTTGTAACAAAATCGGATATTATTTGTCCTTCGTTCTCTCCCTCAGATGCGGTGAATACATCTTTAAAAAGCGTAATCACTTTTTGAGGGTTAGAGTCATTAAATATCCAATATTTCATATTATTTATCCTGTGTCACCTGATTAGATACGAGAGGTTGGGGTATTTATTGCATAAGGAAGTGGTGGCCCGACCCGACATGAACAGGAGACCTGCCGATTGTTAGTTTGAGTGGTTAAGTGCATAGACAAAGGCTTTAACTTTATTACCATTTTCGAGTTTAACTTCCACTAGTACTCTACTATAACCACTACCCTCATAATCATCTAACATCGCCCAATTCTTTGATAAATCCTTGGAGGTGAGTACATAGCCTTTCACTTTTTCGCCTTCATTAGATGGAATAATTCCCGGACACCCTAATTCAGCTCCCCAGCCTTCATTAAATAATTTACCTCGTAAGGTTGCCATTTCCCAAGTGCCAATAATATCTTTCAATACACTATGATTTTCTTTTCCGGGTGCCAGTGTGCCATAAACAAAAAGCTTTTCCATATTATCTTCTTTTATGAATTTAATTCAAAAATTTAAACATGTTTTAATGTGAGTGGCAACGTCGTCGTGCGTTTATTTAAAAATATTGGAGCACTTATTTTTTTAGATCCAATTTGATAGTTGTATAGCAAAAACCTAAGCATTATAAGGTAGAGTATTGCAGGTGATAATTGAAGAAAATGGTGGCCCGACCCTGACTTGATTGCTCTGTTAAATTACTGTTATATAATGATTTATATTTTATTTTTGTTTTTGTGTATCCATTTAGGTATCTATAAGGTGTTTTGTTGGGTTGGATGTAAATATCTACCTTTGAACTAGGTGTTGGGTATTAATACTATACACAGCCAAAAACCTCATCGCATATCATTTAACTAGCCATTTTGTCATTCAGCCTAAGAATTTTTCTTATAGACTGAAGGCTGAGCGTCCTTCACAATAATACTTTAATTTGGAGAACTTATGAAACACATAGCAATATTATCAGCTTTATCAATGTCTGTTGTAACTCTTTCATCATTTGCTGATGAGACTCAACCAGTAAATTTAGATAGGCTTTCTTTGATGTATAATTCCTATGATGACACTTATGGAGATAGTGCATCAGGTAAGCAATTAACAGCGTCAACATCTTTTGGTAAAGGTAAAAACTGGGTGTTTCATGTAAGCGCTGCTAGCATGGATTATGATGACTATGACTTGAATGCTTCTACTAGACAAGCTGGCATTGGTTATGCCGTCTATGATGACAGAGTTGTTTCAATCTTGTCAGCTGGTATTGGACGTGCTGACGCAAGCTCATGCTATCGTGGCTATTGCGCCAGTGTTGACGAAAATTATACTTTTACACGTCTAGATTTTATATTCCCTACTACTGACAAGCTTGAATTAACAGCAGGTTTCATGCTACAAAATATGACTGTAGACTCTGATTCAGAAACTACACCTAGTTATAGCTTTGGCGCTGATTACTTTATTACAGAGTCACTAGCATTAAGTGCAGCATACAATAATGATGATGATAGTAACAGTTCGACTTCAATTGGTTTGACTTACAGCTTTTAACTATTCCTAAGGGCGAGCTTGCTCGCTCTTATTCATTACGAAAACAACCAAATATTATTTACTTTAAATTACACCGCGACAAAGAAACGACCTTAATAAAGACATATGCACCATCGATTTGGTTTGCAGATAATCTAACGCTAGCTTTACTTTGAACCCGCACAGTACCCTTCAACAAAGACTCCTAGAGTACCTTGAGCTTGAGTGCTAGCTATTGGTGCTCATTAAGGTAGCTGCTGCTTATCACCTCTGTGCTTATGCAACTTATATGTGACTATTATTAGCATTTATGGCGATCACACTTTCGAGCTGAATACGGATGAGCTTGCTTTGACTAGATATGTTTCCTAAACCATGCTTGATCCGTAATTTTTGCAATGTTTCCCTTGGAGGCCTTTACCATCTGATTTTGCTAAGTATGAAGCTCGCTTGAATGCTTCACTAAAACTATCAGGGTCACCTCTTGTTAGTTTCTTGTAGCAGTTCTCAGGTATCCAAGGCTGTGGAAGGTCATTCCTTTCACTGTAACTAATCAGCCATTGATTTAAGTTGTATGGATGCCTAATTTTGTGTCCATTCAGTAATAAAACGATATGGTAATGTTGATGTGGTGATTTCTCCTGCTCCCTAGCCCAGAGATAACAAGCATTTTTAATACCGTACTTCCGTTCTAGGTGTATTTTAAGCTTCTTGAATAACCTACTGACCTCACTATTGCTGTGAGTGTAAGAACCCACTTTGAAGTCCCAGCGGATAAATAAGACCTTACTGTAACGGAGTAATGAAGCATTAAATACTCTAACGAGCCTCTCAAGCAACCTCTCATCATAGAACCGCTTTTGCTTGACCAGTAATTCATAAACCACACCCTCATGAATAAATAGGTTCGAGCTAGTAAGCTTCATGACACACCAACCATGGTCAGAGGTAACCATATTTGGTACATATTAATACTATTAATTACCTGCATGATGTTTCACTTGTAACTTTTGATTGGCTCTTTTGTTCCGTGGCGTGTGGTGAATTTTCAAATTGGAATTTAGGGGTGCAATTGTTTGCGTTTATAACATTAATTTCATGTTGTATTTGTTCAGTAGACATACCTGATTTATAAAGCTTGATTGTATGTAATATGTCAGATTCAACCCATGCAGATATCCTTAACCCAAGTTTAAAAGGTTTGGGTACCATGCCTGATTTTGTCCAGTTGAATAGTGTCGTTGAGCATATACCTAATAGCTCTAATACTTGATGTTTACGTAGAATTTTCATGAGATGACTCCTTAGTTAAGAGTCACCATGTTGCACTGCTTTACAGGCGAGCATAAATCCTAGTGTTTATTGTTTTGTTATCAAACTTTAGGAGTTGTTTGTTGGATTGCTTTTTTGATAGCTGTTTCACACGAGCTGTGCTTAAGTCCCAGCCCAGCTATTAATGTATGTGTTAGTTTATAAAATTTAGTCTGCTTGTGATGAGATATAGTTAAGTCAGAGCCACTTTTAGATAGTGAGTTGATGCCTATCATTATTCCATAAACAAGCCTTTCAACGTTCTGATTGGTGTGAGATCTTGCAGGTGTCAATGCGTCTACACTTTCTTGAACAGCTACTGTAATGATATCAAGTAAGACATTGAATGAATTATCATTTTGTTTAATACGCTTATATAATTCAAGCTCCTTGGCTATGTAGAGCTGGTCTCGGATCATCCTGTTTTCTGAGCCTGATAATTGTATATTTGATATTTCGGTGAGCTTTATGCTCATGGCCTTTAAATTTTTCAAGTTAGGTTTTTGTTCATCACGGTATAAAATTAAGTAAGGTACCATTTGGTCAAAAGACTCTATTATGATCTTTTTTTGTTCATCCGTTTCGCTTTTCAGAATTTTTATTAGCTTATGTTGTAACTCCTTTGGCATGTTCATATGTTATATACCTTTGACTCTCTGTGCTGGTCAATATGATCACTCCACCATTGCATCATTTCTTTTCGCTGTTCGAGGTACTCCGCTCGATTGTAAATAGCTCTGATGTTGTCTTTATCTTGATGTGCAAGGGCTTTTTCTATGTGGTCATGATTAAACCCCTGTTCATTCAATATTGTACTGGCTAGTGATCTTAGTCCGTGGGATACAAGCTCGTGCTTAAATCCATTCCTTTTGAGAAGTTGGTTAACACTTTGACTGCTTGCAGGTTTGTTGCTATTTGCTAAGTTTGCAAACAAGTACTCAGAAGTGGGGTTCACGATTTGTAAAACATTCAATATGTCAATTGCCTGCTGACTTAACAATACCTTATGCTCTTTTTTCATCTTCATGCCTGCTGCTGGGATTGTCCATATTCTTGTCGTTGTATCTATATGCTTCCATTTCGCCGTAGAGGCTTCTCTAGGCCTAGTAAGTGTGTGTAGCTGCCAGTAGAATAGTAGTCTTGTAGATAAGTTAGCTGGTGAGTTATCAATAGCTTTTAACAGCGCAGATAGCCTCTCAGGGCGAATTGTAGGTAGAGGGGTTATATTGCTAGCTGAGAATGCCTTTGGAATCCTCATGAATGAGTTTTCTTTTATGTAGCCTGAGAATACAGCTAGGTCTGTTATCTCATTTAATGATGAACATATGCGTTCTATTGTATGTGTCTTGTCTTGTTGTACTAATGGTTGTAAGCAGTCAATTATATCAAGTGGTTTCAGATCAGCTAACGGTCTAGTTCCTAAATTTTTGAATAGATGTAATTCAAGCCTTTGAATCGCCACTAATACCTTAGACACTTCTCAGTTGTTCTTGGTATTGGTTCTCGAAGTTTACTGGTGATAGCAAATTATTGGAACCATGTTTTCTTTTCACGTTATAAAACATCTCAATGTAATTGAATATATCAGCCCGAGCATCTTGTCTTGTCGAGTAGATCCGTTTCTTTATCCGTTCCCGCTTAAGTAACTGGAAAAAGCTCTCTGCAACAGCATTATCATGACAATTACCGCGTCTGCTCATACTGCCTTCTAGTCCATGTTCGGCTAAAAACGACTGCCATTCATAGCTCGTATATTGGCTTCCCTGATCCGAGTGCACCATTACTTCAGATTTAGGCTTTCTCCGCCAAACAGCCATCAATAGCGCGTCTAGAACAAGTTGCTTAGTCATCAATGATTGCATTGACCATCCAACGATTTTTCGAGAGAACAAGTCCAATACAACGGCCAAATAGAGCCAACCTTCGTGAGTTTTTATATAAGTAATATCTGTTACCCATGCAGTGTTGGGAGCCATAGGATTGAACTCTCGCTGTAAGCGATGGGGGACAACAACATGCTGATTACCGCTTCTATGTCTTGGTTTACGATAGCCAACCTGTGCTTTAATCCCTTCTAGCTTCATTAACTTGTGAACGCGATTGATACCGCATTTTTCGCCAACATCTCGCAAGTCAGAATGGAGTTTTCGATAACCATACACGCTTCCTGATTCCAGCCAGAATTGTTTAATCAGGCCGGTTAATTTAACGTCTCTGCGTGCACGACGAGAGGCTGGCTGTTTTAGCCAGGCATAAAACCCACTTGGATGAACATCAAATATCCGACAAAGCTGTCTAGTAGGCAATAAGTGCTTATTATCCTTGATAAAGGCATACCTCAGTTGGATTGGCTTGCGAAGTATACCGCCGCTTTTTTTAATATGTCCCTTTCTTCAGTGACACGCTTCAATTCCTTTTCTAGCGCTTTTATCTTTCTTGCTTCATCGCTATTCGCCTCATACTCAGCAGCCTTAGGACCGTACTTTTTAAGCCAATTGTAAATACTGTGGCTTGTCACACCGAGTCTGTCCGCTACGTCTGCAACAGAATGGCCGCGTTCAGTAACCTGCTTAACAGCTTCGATTTTAAATTCTTCTGGGTAGCGTTGTCCGCTCATATGTTTCACCTCATTTTTAGTTAGTTTATCTAACTAAGAGGTGTCTAGTAAACTAGTGGCGATTCAGAGGTCGAACTTTATCGAGAGCTGGCTCCTGAAATTGATGACGTTGAATTTTGGAAAACAGAACGTGAGGTGCATGATTGGGAAGAAGATTTGCCTGAATACGACATTATCAAATTAGAGCAAATACAAGTCTGTGAATTAGAATTAGAAAAATGTCTATCAGTAAAAGGGTTGCCATCAAAAAATGCTTCTAAAGACCCTTCATCGACTGCGTTAAAGGTTATTGGTCTTCTAATGCATCATTTATCTAAAAGTCCCAAATATGCTTCTGGAGATGCTCCTAATAAGAGTCAGATAAAAGAGCTGTTGTTGGAGCTAGCAGTTGAATTCAATGTCAATAATTACGGACTCAGTAAGGTAGACGAACGGTTATTAAAAGAGGCTAGTGTATATCTAGAAACACAAAAGAATTAACAATAGATTTCCCCACCTGGGGATTTACCTTTCCCCACCTGTGAGGTAGTGAAACCTCCAAAAGTATGAAATACACCCAAGCCGAATGTTCGGCGAAATCAAGAAGGTGTATTCCTATGAACAAAAAATTAATCAAACTACAAACGGTCATTTCTTTGACGTGTTTATCTCGCTCGCATGTTTATGCATTAGCGCAGCAAAACAACTTTCCTAAACCAATCAAGCTATCTGAGCGCTCAAGTGCTTGGGTTGAATCAGAAGTACTAGCTTGGATTGATGCTCGTATTGTTTTACGTAATGAGGAGGCAGCGTAATGACACGTATGACACCAATTACTAGTTAATAAAATCAGTAATCAGGTAATCAAGGTTGGTGTCATACCTATTTAATTATTTAATTAATAACACAAAACCAATACAAATCAATGCCTTGTGAAGTTTGCATCGATGGTTTTTATAGGTTTTTAGTTAAAATGTATATTACATTTAAAGGTTTTAGCATGAGTTATACGAGTGAAATAGAAGAGCAGATTAAGGGATTAAAAGATGGAGAGCAAGTTAATGCCGTTATTACTAAAACTAAGAAAAATAAAACACCCCCATACATTACGGTAGGCAACGGTTTATCTACAAAAGTCTTTCAAGCAGTTGATGTAGTTGACGCATTTGCAGTATTTGGCAAGTTATCTAAAGCTCAGCAACAACTGTTTATCATGTTAAAAGATATATTAGTCTTGCAAAACATGGAGGCACATTACAGAAAAAACAGACACCAGAATCCCAATCAGATTGTGCTACAAAAATGCAAAGCAAATGACAAGCATCAGTTAATTAAGACCAATATGAGTCAAAACAAGAATGGTAAAAGGTTAATGGAAGAGGGCGTTTTAAAGCAGAAAAAACCAGGTGTATATATGTTAAACCCATATCTATTTATACCTCCTTATAACTTTAAAGAAACAGCAGAGATATGGAAAACTTACAAATAACTAGGTTGTGATAGGAAACAGATGAACTAGGAGTAGACATCACTGCG
>Ga0222715_10000886_pt1 | contig 29560 bp, 25 predicted proteins | sample C33_9DmetaG_FD_165056 | JGI IMG/M metagenome (GOLD analysis project Ga0222715, IMG submission 165056) | Estuarine water microbial communities from San Francisco Bay, California, United States - C33_9D | ecosystem: Environmental > Aquatic > Marine > Unclassified | place: USA: California...
CTATTGGATTTGGCTTTGTGGATCGAACTTCTCTTGTGTACCAAAGTTGAGTAATAAGTGAATTTATTTCACTCATACTATTTGAATTATTGTTTTCAATAATCTCTGCAATTTTATATATTTTTTTAAGAGTTGACTGTCTAGAACTTTCTGTGGGATGAGCAGTGAAAACAGGCATAAAAATAAGTTCGTTATTTGTTTTTTTATTAATAGAAATATTTGAAATTTTTAGAGTATGTTCTCTAAATACTTGTTCAGCAATATTTGATAAATAAAAGAATATTGTAAATGCTTTAGTAATTATATATATCTCATTTGGTTCAAGAGATTGAAGAGTTTTGAAAATGGAATCTAAGTATTTATTGTTATTTGTTTGTCGATATCTTTTAGAATTTAATCGTATATCTTCAACAATTTTAAAGTATTTTGCTCCAGCTTGATCTTTTATTACATTACCAAGTTCACTACCAAGTATGTTTATAGTTTTTGATAAAGTATCAAAGTTTGGAGTAATTTTATATCCTCTCGGCATTTGAAATTGTAAAACTTCCTGTAGTGTCGAATATTAAAGATTTAAAATTTTCAAAATCTATCTTACTAAAAGATGTATGTGGAGTATGGATAATAACCAAATCATAATTTGATGCACTCTCTAAATCTTCTTCCTTTGATATACTTTTTTTATTTACTATCAGTTCATCAACATATGGGTCATAAAAAGACACTTCTACGCTTTTTTCTAGTAGCGACTCAATTATGTCAATTGCTGGTGACTCCCTAGTGTCACCAATATCTTTTTTATATGCTACGCCTAGTAAAAGTATTTTGGAATTTTTCAAAAGTATTTCTTTTTTGTTCATTAATTCACTAATTCTAGAAATGACATAATTTGGCATTGAGTTGTTTATCTCTTGAGCTAATTCAACAAAACGGACAGGCTGTCCAATTTGTCGCGTTTTAAAAGATAAATATTTTGGATCAATTGGAATGCAATGACCTCCTACTCCTGGTCCAGGCCTGAATGATTGAAATCCAAAGGGTTTTGTTTTTGCAGCGTCGACTACTTCCCAAATGTCTATGTCTAACATTTTTGATAATATCGCAAGTTCATTAACCATTGCAATATTTACTTGCCTATAAGTATTCTCAACTAACTTAACCATTTCTGCTTCTCTGGTACCAGAGACTTCAACAACTTCATCAATTATCGAATTGTAAAATTCTGATATTTTTTTAAGTGATGCTTCATTTATACCACTAACAATTTTTGGTGTATTTTTAAAAGTCCATTCTTTGTTGCCAGGATCTATTCGTTCAGGTGAGTATCCGAGCAAGAAATCTTTTCCAGCTACTAAACTTGAAATTTTTTCAAGTATTGGTTTAACTATTTCTAATGTAGTTCCAGGGTAAGTTGTAGATTCGAGGATTATTGTCTGCCCTTTTTTTAGATTTTTGGCAATACTTTTTGTTGCAGCCTCAACATAGCTTAAATCAGGTTGATAGTCGGTTAGCGGTGTTGGAACACTAATTACTACGTACTCAGAATCTCCTAAAACATTTGAATCAGTAGTAATTAAAAAATCTTTAGAAAGTGCATCTTTAAGCACCTCATTCGAAATGTCTTCAACATGTGAAATAGACTTATTTAGGTTTGACACTACTGAGTCGTTTATGTCATGACCAGCAACATTCAAGTTACTGTTAGCGGCTTCAATTGCTAATGGTAACCCAACATATCCGAGCCCAATTACTGCAAGATCATATTTAAATTCACTCATATCTAACCAAATAAAATTTCATAAATTCTTTCAGAAGTTTTACCATCCCAATATTTAATCATTGTTTCATTTAAAATATTACTCTCTAAAGAATTATTTATTTCATTAATTATTTTTTCCTTATTTATGCCTATAACTTTATTTGTTCCTTCTGTAACTGTAATTGGTCGCTCTGTTTCTTCTCTTAGAGTCAAACAATTTATGCCTAAATATGTGGTTTCCTCTTGAATGCCTCCAGAATCAGTAAGAACTAAACTACTGCCATAAACAAGAGACATAAAGTCAATATATGAAAGTGGTTCTATAAGAAGGATACTTTTAAATGAAATTTTTTGATTATCAATAAAGTTTTTAAGCCTTGGATGTGCTGGAAGTATAATTTCGTAGGATTCCGTAAACTTGCCAACTGCTTGAAATATATCGTTCAATATATTATCAGTAAGATTAGATGGTCTATGAAGAGTCATTACAAAATATGGTTTCGTAATATTTAGTTTTTCTTTTATCTCATCTAAATTATCAATTATTTTTTCTTTATTGTCTGATAAAGTATCGATCATAATATTTCCAACATTGAAAATTTTGTCTCCTGAGACTTTTTCATTTAATAAATTTTCCATGGCATCGTCAGACGGAATTAATAATAAGTCGCTTACTGCATCAACCATTATCCTATTTCTTTCCTCTGGCATATTTAAGTTTTTTGACCTTAACCCTGATTCGACATGAAATAAATATTTGTTTGCATTTTTAGCAGCTATTGAAGCTGCAAGAGTAGACGTTACGTCTCCAAATACTCCAACTTTGTCTATTTTGAAGCTCTTAAATACTTTTTCTAATTCTTCAACAATGTATTGAAACTGCTTGCTTTGAGAATCTTTTGGCGCATCGAGGTTTAAGTCGGGATTTCTTAGTTTTAAATCTTCAAAAATATTATTAGACATACTTTTGTCAAAATGCTGCCCAGTATGAATAAATAACACGCTTTTGTTATTTTCCTCTAATATTTTTAAGAGCGGAGCTGCCTTTACAAAGTTTGGTCTTGTACCAACAACAAGAGCAATATCATATTTTTTAATCACTACTTTATGATTTTAGTGATTAAATAGTTTTTAATGTACAACTATCATTGAATTGGTGAAGAAAAAGATTGTTCTTAATGCATGTGGAGTTAAATCATTAGGCGGCGTAAAGCTTTTTGTTGAAGCATTTGAGTACTTTTCAGATTTAAATGAAAAAATCCTTATTCTGTATTCTGAAGATGAGTTTTATCGTGATTTACAAAATCAATCTTATGAGAACAAAAATGTTAAATTTATACAACTTACAAAGAAAAGGTATCTCCACCCTTTTTTAAATCTACTTATTAAAAAGAAATTAAAAAATGAAATTAATAACAGTAACGGAATTATTCATTTTGGAAATTTTGGATTTAACACACAAGTAAAATCATTTGTTTTTGTCCAGAATATACTTCCATTCATTTCAAAAAATTTTAAAAATAGAACATTGCTTTTTTTTATAACTAGAAGCTTTAAAAATTGTGACAATATAATTGTTCAACTAAACCATACAGCTGAATTAATTAATAAGAAATATACAAAAAAAATTATACAAATTGGCAAAATTCAAAATACAAAAGTTAAAACCAATCAAAATAATAATATTGTTTGTTTTGGAAGTGACATACCAAATAAGAATTATAAATTTATGTTAAAAGTTTTAGAATTATTACCTGATAAAAACAAAATTACAATAATTAATCCACCAAAAAAATTAGAACAATTTAATTGTGTGTTTACAGAAACACATGAACAAACATTGAAGGTTCTTTCACTTAACGGAATATATTTTCATGCAAGTGAGTTTGAAACAGTAGGATTACCACTTTATGAAGCTCAAGAACTTGGGTTAAAAATTGTGGTACCCGATAAATCTTACTCTAAGTATTTTTTATCAGATCATACCTTTCTTTATAATTATAAAAATACTGATGATGCTATAAGTAAAATTCATGACGCAGGCATTGCTACGGAAGACTACATGCTTGCTAACTCTTACTCTGAAAATTGGGGAAAGATTTTAGATAAAATCTAGTTGATTTACTATTGTTCTAGGAGAGTATTCTTCAAGAAAAGTTTCACTCGGAAAATTATAAATATTTGCAAATAAATTATTTAATTTTTTAATAAATTCTTCTCTGTCTAATTCTTTTGAAATAACTAACAAATTAGGATATTTTTTCGATATTTCAATTACTGGGTCATCGCCTATTTCAGCAAAATGAACTACTGGCTTACCTGTTGAAAGATATTCAATTACCTTACTTGGTAATTGTGCAGCGTTCTTGTTTCCGATAGATAAAAGACAATGAGTTGAAGATGCCATAATCTTGAGTGCTTCACTTCTTGAAACCATATTTAAAAATTCATGATTGTTTTTTTGTCGCATGTTCTTACTTATTTCAATTTTTGAATCAGGATTAGTAAACCACTTAAATTCAAAGTCTCCCAAATCTTCTAAATAATTTAGGACATTTTTTGAACTTCTTACACCCTTAGTGAGAACTCCAAAATATCCAAAAATTATAGGGTTAGACAAATAATTATATGACAATGTCAATTTGTAGACCTTTTCATCAAAAGTACTGATTGGTTTACCAACAATTAACTTTTCTTTGTTGATATTGAAGTAAGATGAGTGAGTTTCAAGTGATTCTTTATGTGTGAACAAGATTTTATAAGCTAAACGATAAAACTTTGCTTCATAATATTTATTTAAATAAAAGTAAATTAAGTGATTGTTTTCTCTTGCATTTTTCTTTAGTAAAAAAGGATCTCCAATATCCATAATCCATTTATTTTTATTTTTTTTATTTAATATATATGCAGCTACGTGTGAGGAAAATGGAAGGCTGACGGAAATTATATAATCATAATCCAATTTTAAATTTTTTTTATTTCTTATGATAGAAAGTAACCAAAACATCGAGTAATCAGGCCAAGAAAAAGTTTTGTATAAAAATCTATAAGAAAGTTTTAATAATCTGAATCCGAAATTTAATAATGAAGAACTGTGAGATTTGTTTGAACCCTTTCGTAAATTTTCTACAACCCCTTCGGGGTTTTTATTACCTACATATATAATATTTTCTTTAATTTCTTCTTGAGGTGTACCAGTTAAAACCATAACCTCGTGACCTCTAGTGTTTAATTCATCATAAATCATTTTCCACCTAGTAGTTCTAGGGCTTTGATGAGGCAAAAATTGGTGTGAGACTATCAATATTTTAGACATTTTTTTTCTCACTTAAAAATATACCAATGAACGTAGCAAACCAAACGCTTAATTCTTCACCTTGAAAAAAATACATTATCAATATAACAAAAAATCCCATATTCATGTATTGATTATATTCATTATGATTAACTGGTAATTTTTTTAATGTTTTTATCAATAACAGTATTAACCATACAATTCCAAATATTCCTGTCGAGAATAATATATTAAGATATAGATTATTAAATGAAACAATACTATTTTCATATCTTTCAATAATTACCCCATTTCTTATAGAGTATTGCAAACTTGCTTGAGTTTTATTAAGTGCATAGTTGTCTGAAAATTTAATATTTGAAATACCTAATCCTGAACCCAAGATACTTATATTGTTTTCATAAATGTTTTCTCTTACAATGTTCAAACTATCAAAAGAACTAAATCCCGAATTAATTACAGCAAACAATCTCGAAAATATGCTTGTAATAATATTTGTAGAATTTTTTGCTCTATCCTGATCATCATCATAATATTCACAACTGCAGTAATCAGGTGTATAGGGAGGACATTGGTCTTCATCTAAAGGGGGAAATTTGTATGCAAATAAATTTGATAAAACCAAACAAACAATTATTACAAATATTGGGGTTAATAATTTTATATTAAATTTTGATAATTTATATGAGGATATTATAAAAACAAGAAATGCAGCAATAATAAAACCTAATACACCAGTAAGACTTCTTGTCAAAACTAAACAGGTTATAGGAAGCAATGATAAAACATACCAGTAATTTTTTTCTTTTGCATTATAAAAATACAACGGAATTGTTGGTGTAATCCAAACAGCTAAAAAACTTGGTTCTCTGAAAGTACCATAATTCCTAAGTACAGTACAGGCTTTTACAATACTCTGAAATCCAATACCGGTTCCCATCCTATTTCTAGCTAAGTCAGGAAAATTCATTACATATGAAAAATAAGAAATTAAAGAAAGAATAGAAATTATGATTGATGCATAGGCAACTAAATTAATAATTTTATTTCTATTGTCTTTGTTGAAAATTTTATTAAGTGAATAAATGATAGATAAAAAGGAGAAAAAATTTAATAGTCTTAATGAAACATACAATAATGGGTTGGCGACTGTGTTAGTAATCAGTGTTTCATATTGAAAAAATAGAAACATTAAGGTTACAAAAACACAATATAAAGTCCAAAAAAAATATTGCGAAGTTAAAGAGCTCATTTCAAATTTTTTATCAATAAAAAAATTGATAAATAAGAATATAAAAATTGAGGTAGACACCCATGGAAGCGGTATACCAAAGATACTAAATGCATCTAATGCATTAAATAGAAAACCAACGAAAAGAATTGAATATATTATATTTTTATTTTTTAAAATCAATTAATCCTCTTATATCCATTTGAAAACAAAACTTTTATACCGTTATTATCTTCACCCCAAGAAGTATATTCTTCTAAATCAACATCATTAGAAAAATCTTCAATTAAAACTTCTCCATCATGAATTGAAATTTTTCTATAAATTCTTCTTCCATTAAATTCTGCGTAGCCTAAAAAGTTATTTTTATTAAAAATTAATGTGTGACCATCACCCATGTAATTTAATCTAAAACAATCAAATTCGTCCTCTTTTGGAATTTTAATATTAGCTTTTGGACCCCAGTGGTATTCTAAAGATCTAAACTTATTTCTTATATTTATATCATCAGTATACGTTCCTGTGCCTGGGTCTCGTGTGATCCATCTACTATTTGAATAGCTCTCTATTGACAACTGATCATAATGTGAGTGGCCTCCAATGCCATTTTGACCAATAGTTCCACATCTTAAACTAAAAAATTCATCATTGTTTCTCCATACATATAATCCAAAATCATTAAAGCAATAACTTTCATAATCTTTTGTAAATATTTTTATTTTCTTATGACTAACTTTTGGCATTTGTTCCAAAGAAGGAGTTTTTGATTTTATTTCAAAATTAAATTTTTGTTCTATATTCAACCAATCAAATTTAGGATAAAGTTTATCAATTAAATTAATAAGCCAGGTCATTTGCAAAGGTGCTTCTTCATCGAATTCAAAGTAAAATAATCTTCCAGAGTCATTATCTCCTACTTGAGACAACTCACCATTGATCATTAGTTTTTTTAAGAAGATTTTATTGGTTGTTATTATCTCATCTATTTTTGGTAGTACTTTTGATTGACTATTAATTTCCTCAATCGCTAATTTGCATATTATTAAGGCTTCTGTAACAAAAGCTGCGTAATGTGTGGATCCCTCAAAACTTGTACCATCTTCATAAAACTGTTTGTTTAATTCAGAATTTAATTCATTTTCGTAATATAAAAATTCTTTTTTATCATGTTCAAAATTAAAAGAAGCAATTGTTAAAAGAATGGATGTCAATTCAATTAAGTAATGGTTGCCTACTACATTTCCTTTGTTTTCAAGATTGCTTATTATGAACTCATAGTGTTCACTGATATAAGAACTCAATAATTCTTTATTATTTCCCAAAATTTTAGAAGTTTCAAGACTGCCTTCTAATGCAAATAGATGAAAGATTAAATTTATATTTCTTATGGCTACATCCATTGGACTGTTCCAATAGATTAAGGGAAAACTACTAACATCAATGTTTCCTGATTTTGCTTTCTGCAAATATTGTAATCTTGAAGCTTCATAAGGAACTTTTACATCAGCAATATTGAAATACGCTGGTTTTAGTTTTTTATTAGAGAATTTATAGTTTGTGAAAATATCATTTGTCAAAACATATTGTTTTGAGTGTTGACCAAATATTTTAATATTATTTAAATCCACCATTTCATTTGGATTAGGTCTACAATTTTGATTTATGAATTTTTGAAATTTAGTATCTCTTCTAACAAAGAATCTAAAATTAGATGGATATTTTAAATCAGAACCAAAAAAATAAAATAAATTATATTTGATTTTTCTGAGAACTGTTTTAAAACTACTCATAAGATTTTCTAAAACTATATGTGGTAATTGCTCCAATAAAAATTTGTGAGAAAATTATTGACAGAATTGCAGGATTAGAAGCAAAACTATGCATAACGTAATATATTCCCAATGATACAAATGATCCAAATAATATCGACTTTGTTAAGTTGAATTCAAAATCTAGTGCTCTAGAAAATATTATATTTATACGTGACCAGACCATAACAGGCAGTGCAAAGAGAATCCAAGAAGTATATGTAGAAACTTTACTAAAATCCGAACCTAGCAATGAAATAAATAGTTCAGACGCTAATCCTCTAAAAAGGAAAAATGAAATTGGGATTGCAAATGATAATACAAATACTCTTCTTAATCTGGTTCTTATTGCTGAAACATCCTGTTTAGTTTTTGCTTTACTTAATTCTGGAAATAATATATCTAAACTAGCTGCAACTAGTTGGAATACTATCTCCAAGATTCGCCTTGACCAGGCAAGAACACCTAATACAGAACCAGAATAAAAAAGTCCCAATAAAACGATGTCTAATTCTGAAATAAGCGCACTTGAAAAAGTTGTAAGAACCATTTTTTTGCCAGATGCTTGCAAGTTATTTTTAACAGATTTATTTGAATTTAAATCAATATCATTTTTTGGTATGGAGAAATGGGCAACAGCAAAAAATGACACAAGGGTAATAACCTGGAACATAATCAAAGAAAGTATTGAAAATCCCTGAGTAACAAGTATCCATGCACCTAATCCATAAATAATTGTTCTTAACATTATTTGCTTAGAGCTAGTTACAAAATCTCCTTTAGCTTGATAATAAGCAAGAGCTACATGGATCATTTCATTAAAAACAAATCCAATAAGAAACAAAATTGTCATTGGCAAATCTCGCTTAAGAAATAAAGTCAAAGGTATTAAAATAATAAAACTTAGCATTAAATTTCTCAGAATTAATGAATAAGCATTTTGAAACATTAATTTAGAACTTTCTTTTTTTTGAGCCAAAAATTTTGTCACAACTAAAGCAAGAGACATCACTATAGCTGTACCGATCAATACAGAAAGACTTTTTGAAGAAGCATATTCTCCATATATCTCTGCTCCATAAACTCGGCTAATTATTGTAATTAAAAAGAAGTTAACTAGTAAAAGAGTGAGTTGCATAAGCGAAATATAAATTGTATTTTTCTTCCAATTATTAATCACTGAGAATTCCTGCTTAAATGCCAATTTGCAAGATTAGATAAATACCATTTCTTTTGATAATCAGATCCAGAGTATACTTTCCTAAGAATACTTGGATCAAATAAGTGTGTTGAAGAGTTAAAGTTTCTAACTGACTCATAAAAGAAATCTTCATCTTTTTTTATCCATTCACCTACTGGTGCTCTAAATCCTTGTTTTTGTCTATGTATTATGTCTGAAGGAATATAGTTTTTTGCTACTTTTTTTAGCAAAGGTTTACCGGAATAATTCGGAATTAATAATTCTTCAGGTATAGACAAGATAAACTCAACTAACTTATGGTCTAGAAAAGGCACTCTAGCTTCGACCCCTGATTGCATTACTAACTTATCCATTCTCATAAGAAGCAATTCAGGTAATCTAACTTTTAAATCTATAAGGGTCATCCATTTGGACAGCTTTGCATCTTTTGAAGCAAAATAATCATTCCAAAGATTATCTGCATATCTAATCAATCCAGAATCTATTGAAATATCACCTGAAACAAGTTTATTAATTTCAGCTAAATTGAATCCTAAAGCCCCACCAGCAAAAGTAGTATTTCCATACAGCATATTTGAAAGCAAATTTAGTCTGTGATTTGTAAATTTTGAAAATTTATTATTTTTTGAAGAGAATGGTTTTTTATAATTAGACAATTTTAACAATCTATTCCAATGGTCATATCCATAAAAAAGTTCATCAGAGCCTTCACCAACCTGCACAACTTTGATACCAGATAATTTAGTTGCTTTCCCTAAAAAATATAAAGGTATACCAACCTCATCACCAACAAGATCGTCTTGATAAAAAGCATAATTATCAAAAATTTCTTTAAAATTTTCAAAATTTATTTTCTCTTCGTAAAGATTTATTCCAATTTCTTTAGAAGCAAACCTTGCTTCTTTTAGTTCTCCCCTGTAGCCCTCAAAGCTTTCTTGATAATCAACATTGAAAGCTTTTAAAGTAGTTTCCGTATCTTGTGTCATGAGCTTTCCTAAAAGTGAAGAATCTAAACCTCCTGAGAGAAATAGCCCAACCTCAACATCACTTACTTTTCGATATTCAACAGATTCATTTAGGAGCCTATCTAATTCATTTGCAACTGTTTCTTCATCCAAATCATTGTTGGTTGAAAATGTATATGGGTCCCAATAAGTCTTTTTTGAATTTATTCCATTCTTATCTAATCGAATAAATTGTCCAGGTTCTATTTTGTTAATATTTTTATTTCCAGTTCTGTCAGCTGGTACACAAAGATGTCTTAAATAGGCTAAGTACGAATCTATATCCGGTTCAAACTTAATTAGTTTTGATAATTCTATTGCTTTCATTTCTGAGCTAAAAAGAATCCAACTATCATTGACAGAATAATATAAAGGTTTAATACCGATACGATCTCTAGCCATAAACAATTCACCAGATTTGTTGTCATAGATTACAAATGCAAATTGACCACGAAGTTTATCCAATATTTTCTCTTCATATTCGACATAACCCTGCAAAAGAACTTCTGTATCACCATTTGTTATAAATGTATATCCTTTTGTTTCTAATTCTTTTCTCAACTCCTTATAGTTGTAAATTTCACCATTAAAAACTATTGTGTACCTTTTATCGGCAGATTGAAAAGGCTGATTTGAACGATCGTTTAAATCAATAATTGATAATCTCGTATGAATCAAGCAAATAGAATCATTTATAAAATTATGAGAAGAGTGATCTGGACCTCTATGTTCTAGAGATCGCTTTACATTCTCAACAACTATTGGGTCGATTTTGGAATTGTTTAAGCTTATAATTCCAGCTATTCCACACATTTATCTAACTTTAATGTAATATTTTTTATTTAAAGAACATAAATTATTTTTGTTTAAAGTAATTAGTATGAAATATTTTATTGATTATATTTTTTTGTTAATCATTTTCCCTATTTTTATAGTTGTATTTCCAATAATTTCTTTATTTATTTTGTTATTTGATTCAGGTCCAGTAATTTACTCTCAAAAAAGAGTGGGACTAAAGGGTCAAGAGTTTAATTTACTCAAATTCAGAACAATGTCTGTATCTTCAGATGAAAAAATTCATAAAGATCACTATAAAGATCTTTCACAAAATAAAAAAATTGAGCCATCCTTAACTCCTGATGATCCAATCAGAATTGAAAATGATGATAGGATCACCAAAATAGGGTCTTTTTTAAGAAAAACTTCTTTAGATGAGTTACCAAATATCCTAAATGTTTTGAAAGGTCAAATGTCTTTTGTTGGGCCTAGACCGTTAGTTAAATATGAGTCTGATCTTTATGGAGAATACAAAGAAAAAAGGAATTCAATAAAGCCTGGGATTACTGGCCTAGCTCAAATCCAAGGAAGGTTAGATTTAAGTTTACAAGAAAGACTTTACTGGGATTTAAAATACGTTGATAAAAAGTCTTTTAACTACGATCTAATTATTATTTTTAAAACTATTTATTCGGTTCTCTCAAGAAGAGGAGCGAATTAAGCTACTGTATTTGGTGCTAACAATTTCCTTATTTGATATATTTTGCTGAAAATCACTTATATTCTTTAATATTTGATTAACTTTTTTAAGATTTTTCATTTGTTGCAGTGTAGTTTCTAATTTTTCAGGTTTCTTTAAATCAATGTTGAAACCCAATTCGTATTTATCAATTAATTTAGAAACAGCAGAATTAGGATTAGAAAAATTTATTAGTATTTTATTCATATTTAAGTAGTCAAAAGTTTTTCCTGGAAACCCTTCAATAGTTATTTCATAATCTAAACAAATTAATGCATAAGGGATATCTTTTACTTTTTCCTCCAAATCTTCTCTAGGGAGATAGTCATTTATGTTTATATTATCCTTTGAAAATTTAGATAAACTTTCAAATTCCTGTCCTGCACCATAAAGCTCAAACTTCCAGTTTTGGGGAAATTGCTCATTAAAAAAATTTATGAAAGTACTTATGTTTTGTGGCCTTCCAGTATTCCCAGCATAGAATATACTTTCTAATTTCAGATTTGGTTCAAAATTACTCTTTGGAAATGGTGAAAAATGATTTATTGTATGAATTTTATTTTTATTAATATGTCTTTTTTCAATTAAGTATTTTTTTAACTCTTCAGAGTTAACTACTACTTTACTCACATTTTTTAATGAATAGTTATCAAGAATTTTAAACAAAGATTTCAAAATTCTATTTGGTTGTTCATCTAATTTTTCAGCTAACTCGGGATACAACTCCCAAAGTGAATAAATCGTATTTATTTTTAAAATTTTAGTTGTAAAAATGCATACTAAATTCATAGTTGGTGGATAGCTAAAAATTAAGATTTCTTTATAATCTTTTCTATTTTTGTAAATAAAACGAATTGCTTTAAAGTTAAAACCCAACCATTGAAAAAATCTGGACGAATTTGAAAACTGACGCGGGTTTGATTCTATGTAGTGAACTTTTATTCCTTTAAACATTCCAACGCTAATATTTTTGTCGTTTTGATTGTATTCTTGAGCACTTTTTAAATTGTATTGAGGAGAGCTTACTAAAACTTCAATATTGTTCAATTCTTTATTCAATCCATCAGCTATCTCGGATACAATCATGCCTGTTGAAATAGTGTCAGGAGGAAAAGTTAAAGAATGAATTAAAATTTTTTTCATTTTAAAAATGATCTTGAGATATCAAAATCATAATTTTCTCTGGCGTGTTTGTTAAAGTTGTTATTTTTACTTAAATCTATCAAATCATCAACAATTACTTTAGAAGCAGTTCCATCCCCAAAAGGGTGTTTCCAAACAGTACTTTTTAATTCATAAGCTTTAAAATGTACATCTTCTAGATTGTCATTGTTAATAGTTGGATCAAATTTTATAGATGATTTGACCTCATACACTTCAGGTCTTTCTGTACTATGTCTCATCTGAACTGTTGGGATTCCTAATATACATGCTTCTTCTATTACTGTTCCTGAATCAGATAAGCAATAAGATGAGTTTTTGAGTAAGTAGATAAACTCAAGATAACCAATGGGGTCTACAACTAAGATGTTATCATTTAACTTCATTCCCGAATCTTTTAACTGTCTTTGAGTGGCGTATCCCATTGGGAATACTACTTTTTTATTAGTTGTATTTATTAAATTAATTATGCTTTCAAAGCTTTCTGGACTTAAAATATTTTCTCTTCTGTGGCAAGTAACTAATACAAACTCGTCATCTTTGATAAAATTTTTGACTCTATCATCTAGAAAATTAACCCCTGTATCAAATAAATCTTTAAATTCATCAAGAATATCAACTATAGGGTTTCCAGTAACTTTTATTATGCTGTCAGATATACCTTCATTTAACCCTTGTTTCTTATATGAGGGAAGATATGAATAAATTCTATCTGAAAGATGATCAATTGTTTTTCTGTATTTTTCTTCAGGCATTCTCCAGTCATATGACCTCATACACCCCTCTATGTGAACAATTGGTGTATTGTGCTGTGAAACACCGATAGAACCCATCACTGTATTAGTATCACCCAGAAACATAACAGCTTTATATTTATGATTCTCTAGGTGTGAGTAGGTTTCATTAATTATTGAGGAAACTGTAGTTGCATCGTTTGTAACATCGATGTTAAATTCATAATCTGGTTTTGGAGTGTTTAGTTGATTAAAAAATACATCTTTCATATTTTCTGAATAATGTTGTCCAGACCAAATAAAGTCGAAATCAATATCTGTACTTTGATTTAATAATTTTATTATTTTGCTTGCCCTAATTACATCAGGTCTAATTCCAAGAATTAATCCAATATCTTTCATATCGTATTAAGGATACCTTTAGTTAAACTGCTTTCAGATAATTCTTTAATATTTTCTTCTATTGTTGGAATATTTTCATATCCAGCATCTAACCATAATGCTTTATTTGCATCTTCGTTTTCAGTCTTTAAAGTTCTTTTGACCGAATTTTCTGAGTTTATTTTTTCAACCTTCACATCAACACCAAAAAACTTTTTAAAATATATTAATAAGTCGTATTTTGAAACCTCATCCTTAGGTATTACATGTTGTATATTATTTTTGAAATTATTAGTTTTAATCATTCCGTGGACAATCTTTGCAAAATTTAATGTTGTAATCCCATTCCACATATGATCTATAAAACCATTTACTTTTCCTTCACTTTGATTTAAAAACCAATTTAGCAAAGACTTTCCTTGGCCTGCTTCTGGCCCGACAATACTCCCTCTTATTAAATACTTGTTTAAATTTACTACTTCTCCACCAATTTTTGATTTTCCATATACATCAATTGCATCTTGAAAAGAAGACTCTAAATATTCACCAGTTGCACCTGAAAAAACACAGTCCGTACCAATTTGAATAAATTTAAAATTATGTTCTGAGGCAAGGTTTGAAATCTTTAATGGAAAATAGCTATTTACTTCTAGTGCTTTCTTAACTGACTCGTTACTTTCTTCATTAATTTCAGGTTTGATTAGTCCAATGCAATTTATCAGAAAATCTGGATTTATATCTTTGATTAACTTTTCTAAATCATCAGTTAATGCATCAAATTTGTAAGAATTTTCATGTGGATAATTTTGCTTATTATTTCTATAAGTTAAAAATATATCAAATTCATTAGTGTTAATGAAATATTTGGATACCATATTTCCAAGCATTCCACTTGAACCAAGTATCAATAACTTATTCATAAAAATTTGGATTAAGTTCGCTCCACGGATCCCAAAGTTTAGAATCAAAACGATAATCATCTTTGACCGACTCATCTAAAGGTAAAGATGAGAAATATCTAATACTATTATTTTCAGTTAAATTCATTGCGCCATTTGCATAATTATTTGGTATATACAAAATTCCATCTGTTGGGGTTAAAGTAAATTTATGAATTTTTATATCATTAGATGGGTTATCAAAATCTTCTATTTGTACAGCACAAACTAAGAATTCTCCCTCTTCAACACTAATCCACTTTTCTTCTATTTTGTGTCCGTGCCAAGCTCGAACTGTTTTAATTAATTTATTCTGAACTTTATATGTTCTAACTACATTTTTTAAATTAAGTTCATTAGTAAAAAAAACCGTTCCCCTATCATCTGAGTGTGAATTGCTCGAAAACAAAACAGGTTCCATTTTTATTTAACTCCATATTTTTGTAAAAAATTTTGATTTGAATATCTAGGGTCATTTATATCTTTAATTCTATTTGAAGAAATTAACTCATACATTTCATTTATTCCTTGTGTTAAATCGACAGTGGCTTGAAATCCAGTAGCGTCTTTTAATTTGTCACTAGAAACTTGATAATTTCGAGCATCTTGAAATGGGAGAGGTGTTGTTTCTATCTCAACGTCACTAATTTTGTTTTTAATCTCGTTAGCAATTTCGATAATTTTAAAATTTTTGTAATGAAGATTAAATACACCGTTTGTTTGAGTATCAAGTGTATGAGCTATAGCATTTGCTACATCTTTCACATGAAGAAGAGGCCTCCATTGCTCACCCCCAAAAACACTCATTTTCTTATCAATATAGGCTTTAGTGGTTAAGATATTTACAACTAAATCCAGTCTAATTCTTGAAAACTTATCTCCAATTCCAAAGAGAGTTCCTAATCTAAAAATAATTGAATCTGAGTCAGCTAAATACTTTTCTGCAATAAGCTTTGATGAAGCGTATTCAGAAAGTGGATTAACTTCAGAACTTTCATCAAGAATCCCTTCTTGAGCTCCATAAACTGAACATGTAGAGAGAAATACTATTTTTCCCTTAAAATTTTTAGCAAGGTTTTTTACAGTTTCTGAATTAATTTCGTGAGTAAGGGCAGGGTTTATTGCACAAGCTCCATCACCCACCAAAGCGGCTAGCCATATTACAGCATCATATTGATCTAAAATATTGTTTATTTTTTTATAGTCTCTAATGTCTCCAAATATAAAATCTACATTTTTTCTGTAAGAATTTTCATAAATTAAAGAATCATAAACTGTAACTTCATTTTCTTTTGATAATAAATCTACTATGCCACCACCGACATAGCCTGCCCCGCCGACAATTAATACTTTCATCTTCTTTAATAGTATATGCTTTTATTTTCTTAATAATTATTGTTTATTTTTTTGCAAAATATTTTCTTAGACAAATATATACCAAGCATTGTTACCATGTTTACTGTGAGTAAAAACATTCTTGTTACTGGGAGTTCTGGTTTTATTGGCTTTAATCTTTCAAAACGATTACTCAATGAAGGTCACAATGTCACTGGTATTGACTCATTTAATGAAGCTTATGATCCGAGTTTTAAAAGAATAAGACAACAAATACTTAAAAAAGATTCAAATTTTAAAGATTATGAATTAAATTTAGATATTTATAAAAATTTAGAATATATCAAAGACACTGAAGATGTTAATTATGATATTGTATTTCACTTAGCTGCAAGAGCAGGTGTGAGGCAGAGCTTTTTAGATCCTGTTTCATATATAAAAGATAATGCTATTGGCACTACAAATGTGGCTAATTTTATAAAAGAATGTGAAATAAAAAAATTAGTTTTAGCTTCAACATCCTCAATTTATGGAAATAGTGGCACAAATAAGATGATTGAAGGAGTTGATGAAAAGATAGAACCACCTTCAATCTATGCCGCTTCAAAGTTGTCTGGTGAAGTGTTTGCAAAAAATATTCTAGAAAATTCAGAAACTAACGTTATCATTACAAGATTCTTCACAGTTTATGGTCCTTTTGGAAGACCAGATATGTCAGTCTTACGATTTATACATTGGATTGTCGAAGGCAAGAAGGTTAATTTATTTGGTGACGGTAAACAATCAAGATCATTTACATATATTGATGATGTAACTGAATTATTAATTTTATGTAAAAGTGTAAATACTGACTGCACACTAAATGTTGGAAATAATCAAACTTCGACTTTAATAGAAGTTATTCAATATATTGAAGAAGCAACTAACACAAAAGCAAATATTGATTATCAGGAACGAGCATACAAAGATCCAGATATCGTTTTGCCAAGTTTAGAAAACACAAAAAATATTACAGGCTGGTCTCCTAAAACAGATATCAAGAGTGGAGTAGAAAATACTGTAAAATGGTATTTTGAAAATAGAGATTTGATTAAGAATCTAAAATATTTGTAGGGTTTATGAAAAAAATAATAGTAACTGGTGGTGCTGGATTTATAGGAACAAGTTTAGTGAAAGCATTGCTGAGAAATGATGTCGAAAAAATACTAATAATTGATGATCTTTCAACGGGTTCTAAATCAAATTTAGATAACCTTCTATCAGATAACAAAATAGAATTCATTCATTCAAAAATTGAAGATATTGAAAATATTAACAAAGTATTTCAAAATTATGACTTTTGCTATCACCTTGCAGCAGGTGTTGGAGTTCAATATATTATGGATAATTTAAGTGATTCACTACTAACGAATATTCTTGCTACCCATAAAGTTTTGGAGGCTTGCCAAGCCAATAATCTACCAGTTTTACTAACTTCAACGTCTGAGGTTTATGGTGTCGCTGAAGATAAAGTTTGGACAGAGGAAACAAAAAGCTTAATCGGGCCTACTACAAAATTAAGATGGTCATACGCTGCATCAAAAATGATTGATGAGTTTATTGCTCTCTCTCTTTATGAAGAGAAAAAAGTTTCACCAATAATTGTTCGTTTATTTAATATAATAGGACCTAATCAACTCTCAAAATTTGGAATGGTTGTTCCAAGATTTATTGAAGCTGCCATTAATGATGAAGATATACTAATTCATGGTGATGGTTCTCAATCCAGATCATTTACTTGGGTAGATGATGTAGTTACCTATCTAATAAAACTTGCAGAGTTAAAAGCATATGGAGAAATATTTAATATTGGTCAAACGGAGGAAATTACAATAAAAGAACTTGCTGAGCTTATTATTGAAAAAAGCAATTCAAATTCAAAAATTATTTATAAAAGTCATGAAGAAGTCTTTGGGAAATCTTTTGAAGACCCAAATAGACGTACTCCTGGAATTGAGAAAATTGTTGAATTTACTGGAATTAAACCAAGTAAAAATATTGAATTTATGGTTGAAAACATAATTAATTACAAACAAAATAATTAGTAAAGTGAATATTCTTATAACAACTGGAATATATCCTCCAGATGTTGGTGGTCCTGCAAGGTTTGTTCCATTAATTGCAGAAAAATTGTCTAATAAAAATAATGTAAAAGTAATTACTTTAAGTCAAGACATGAGTAATTTGAACAAAGATGGTTATCAAGTTATCAGGATTTTAAGAAAACAAAATAAATTTATTAGAATTTTTAAAACATTCTTTCTAATACTCAAATTTGGACGAAAGTCAGATGTTATTTTCATCAATGGTTTGTGGCTTGAAACATATTTAGCGAACTTATTTATAAGAAAAAATACAATTAGAAAAATAGTAGGTGACCCAGTTTGGGAAAAGTATTATTCAAAATATAAAGTCACTGAAGAATTTGATGAATTTCAGTCAAAAAAATACAACATTTCAATAGAACTTTATAAATTTTTTAGAAATGTTTCTATAAGATCTGTTAATACAATAATTGTTCCTTCAAATCATTTATCAAACTTTATAAAAAATATTGGCTTTTCTGGCAACTTAATCCAAATAAACAATGGAACAAAAAAAAGCAAAGAAATTGAAAAAATATATGATGAAAATAATTTTTTAATTGTAAGTCGTCTAGTTAGGCACAAAAATATTGATCTTATAATTAAGTCATTCAATGATTTAAATAAACAAGATTCTTTAGAATTCAAACTAAACATAATTGGTGAAGGACCTGAATACAAAAATATTAAAAATCTTATAGAAAAATTTGACTTAAGTGACTCTATAAGCCTTATTGGTTCAAAATTTGGCAATGAACTTGAAGAATATTATAAGAATTCAAGTTACTTTTTACAATTATCAAGTTACGAAGGAATGCCCCACTCAATCCTTGAAGCAATGAATCATAAATTAATTGTCATAGCATCTAAATTTGGAGGAAATTACGAACTTATTGGCAATAATGACTTTGGCTATATTGTTGAAAGTCTAGAGGTGGATCAAGTTACAGAATCTATAAAAAATGCAATTAATGATAGACAAAATCAAATAATAGCCTCAAAAGGTAAAAATTTGGTAAATCAAGAATATAATATTGAACTAACCACACAAAAATATGCTGAAGTAATTTTTAAAAATGAGTAAGAAAAAAATACTATATTTAAACCTTTCGACTAACGAAAAAGATATATCTCTAGGATTTTCAAATTCTTGGCTCTCAAAGTTTGCTCACAAATTTGAAAGTGTGGATTTGATATCACTCAATATATCTTCAAACAATCAAACCGAATTTAAAAATGTCAATATTTTTGGTATTTCAGAAACAGAAAAGTTGTCAAAGATTGATAAATATTTAAAACTCAAAAACTTAGTCAAAGATTTAACTCAAAAGAATGATTACTCCATATGTTTTTCACACATGTCACCTTTACTGTCGATAATTGCTAATTGGTACAATAAAAACAAAAAGACAATATCAATTCTTTGGTACACTCATCCAATGCCAAAGGAGCTAATTAAGAAAATTGTTTTATATATAAGTTTATTTTTCAATAATCAGATTGTTACTGCCTCTGAATCTTCATTTCCATATTTTTCAAAAAAAGTTAACGTAATTGGTCATGCAATAGATTACGACGCATTTTTAAATAAAAAAACAAATATTAGTAACAATAATTTTGTTATTTTAAGTAGAATTTCAAAATCAAAAAATTTGGAATTGAGTATTGATTGTTTTTTAAAAAGTAAATTCAATCAAGATTCAATCACAGTGATTGGAGATGCTGTAACAGATGCTGATATGGAATATAAAGCTTTCCTTGCTGAAAAATATAGAACAAAAAACAATGTAATTTTTAAGGGTATGATTCCTCACAAAGCACTTCCTAATGTTTTGAGAAGTTATTCATATCATATCAACTCAACTCCCCCAGGATTTTATGATAAGTCTGTTTTAGAAACACTTGCTGCAGGTATATATAATTTTTATTTAAATGCTGATTACGATAAACACTTTGATCCAAAAGCATTAAAGTATACAAAATTTTCATCTAAACAAAATACATTAACTGATTTGCTGAACTCAGTTTATGAGTTGAATAATAATAAGATTTTAGAAATTGTTTCTTTCGCACAAAACAGTGTCTCAAAAGAATCTGTAGAAACTATTTCGGATAGAGTTTTGTCTACAGTTGAGAACTAACCCAATCTATAGTTTTAGTTAATCCATCCTCTAGCTTTACTTTAGGCTCCCAGTTAAGCAATGATTTAGCTTTAGTAATATCTGGTTTTCTTTGCTTAGGATCGTCTTGAGGTAAGTCTTTATTGATTAATTTTGAATTCGAATTTGTAATTTCTATTATTTTTGATGCAAGTTCATTAATTGTAATTTCAGTTGGATTACCAATGTTGAATACATCATTATGCTCAGATTCCATTAAAGAAACAATGCCGTTTACAGTGTCTTGGACGTATGAAAAGCTTCTTGTTTGAGATCCATCACCGTACACTGTTATATCTTCACCTTTTAAAGCTTGAACTATAAAATTTGTTACAACCCTTCCATCATTTAATTGCATTCTTGGTCCATAAGTATTAAAGATTCTAACTACTTTTGTTTGAAGATTATATGTTCTGCTATAAGTTGCTGTTGCCGCCTCGGCAAATCTCTTTGCTTCATCATACATACTTCTCTCACCATTGGGGTTCACATTACCCCAGTATTCTTCACTTTGTGGTGAAACTTCAGGATCACCATATATTTCCGATGTTGAAGCTAGTAAATAGGCAGCATTCTTTACTTTTGCAAGTCCTAAAGTGTTGATAGTGCCAATACTTCCAGCCTTTAGTGTGTTTACTGGATTTTCTTGGTATGCAATCGGTGATGCTGCACTTGCAAAATGAAAAATAAAATCAATTTCCTGAGAAATATCTATATGATCCTGGACATCATGTTGAATAAAATTTACATTTTTGTGATCCAAGAGATGCTCTATGTTGTTCTTATTTCCTGTAAGCAAGTTATCCAATAGAATCAAATTATGATTCTTTTCAAAAAGGGTATCAGCTAAATGAGAACATACAAATCCCGCCCCTCCTGTTATTAAAATATTCAAGTTAACTCCATGGATAGTAAATCACACAGTTATTTTTGGAACAAAATTTACTAAGTTCACTAGTAAAGTCATCTTTTTGTGGGTACATAATTGAAACAAGTGAATTTGAGGCAATATCATTAATACTTGATACATGCGAATGTTCTGGTACCTGAATCATTTGATCTACAATAATTACTTCAATTTCCATTTTTGATAGTATTTTATAAATATCTAAAGTTGGAGAATTTCTTAAATCATCCGTGTCTTCCTTAAATGCAGCACCTACTAAATAAATTTTTTCTAAATTATTACTTTGTTTTAATGATATTAATTTATTAACAGTCCACTTAAGATGCTCATCATTTGATTCAATTATATTTGATATTAAAGGTAGATTTAATTCATTTTTATTATAGAAATTATTAACTTCGACAAGATCTTTAGGAAAGCATGAACCTCCCCATGAAGGAGATGGTCTAAAGTAATGTGATCCGATTCTGGTATCTAGGCCTATGCCATTTAACACATCTTGAAGATTTGCATTTGAATACTCAACTAATCTTGCTGCTTCATTTGCAAATGAAAGCCTCATAGGTAAATACGTGTTAGCAAGATATTTTATTAACTGAGAACTTATTGGATCAGTAATAATTATTTCAGCATCATAGCTGCTGTATAATTGCTCCAGTTTTTTTATTTTCTCTTGATTTAATCCACCTATTACAACTCTATCAGGATTGAAAAAATCATGAACTGCACTTCCTTCTCTTAAAAATTCCGGATTAAAAGTTAAAAGATTTTTATCGTAACCCACATTATTACAGACATTTTCAATTTCATATGGAGGTATAGTAGATTTTACAGTGATTGTGATATCTTTAATTTCAAGCTTTGAAATCTCAGTAATTGCTGATTCTAAAAATTTTGTATCGACAGAGTTAGTTTCAAGATTATTTGGAGTTTGAACACATATAAATACTATGTCAGTTTCATCCCAATTAAGGCCTAGATAATTTTCATGAAATGACATACGATTAAAATTATCATCCTTAGAAAAATACTCATCAAGGCCAGGTTCAAAGAAAGGTAACTCTTTACTTGCTAGTCTATTAATTTTTTTGGAATCTAAGTCTATAAAGGAAACATTGTGACCTTGTTCAGCAAAGCCAACACCTGTTACTAAGCCAACATAGCCTGTACCCACAATGACAATGTTCATATTATGCAATGTTAACAATTTTTAGTTTTAATATGATAGGTAATGATAAATTATGTTGCTCATTGGGATTGGATACTGACAAAATCGCGTGGATCAATTGTTGAAAGTATTGAAGACTATGAATTTAGGTCTATATGTCCAATTGATAACGAGACTACCCTGTCTAAATATTATAAAGATAGTATTGATTGGGGAATTAATAGAACAAACAGTTTTGGATTAAATGGCATATTTAAGTTGATAAAAATACTCAGGACACTAGAAGATAAATCAATTGTTCATGTTTTTACTATAAAATCAGGCTTTATTTATATTATTTCAAAAGTATTTGTAAAAAAAGATTTTAAGGCAATTCTTTCCATTACTGGATTAGGTTATTTATTTAGTGGCAATACTTTAGCTAAAATGTTAAAGACTCTACTTAGGCCAATATTCTTATTATTGATTAATAAAATATATGATGTAATTATTTTTCAAAATATAGATGATAAAAATACTTTTCTAGAATATTCAAGATTTAAAAATGAGACTAAGTTGATTAAAAGTTCTGGCTTAGATACAGAAAAGTATGTATTAAAAAATAGTTTCAATAAAAATCTAAAAGTAATTTTTGCATCAAGATTGTTAAAAGATAAAGGTGTTAATGAATTTATGGAATTAGCAAAATCCTTAGAAGACAGCGAAATAGAATTTTTTATTGCTGGTGACATAGATCATGGGAATCCTGAGTCTTTAAATAAAAGAGAATTAAACGAATTAAAGAATTTAAATTATATTACTTATTTGGGATTTATAAATATAGAAAAAGAGTTACATAATTATGACGTTCTAGTCTCAATGTCAGCACATGAAGGATTTTCTAGAGTTTTACTCGAATCTTCTTTTGTAGGGCTCTATGTTTTGAGTCTGGAAAATCATGGCACTAAATTTATTTCTGAACTTGAGAATTCAGAATTAATTCCATCTTTACAAATAGATAGTTTTATAGAAGTACTTAAGAATTTAAAAGTAACTGATTTAGAACTTAGCTCTAAAAATCGTGATTACATAACAAAAAATTACTCATCTAACGAAATTGCTAAACATTTTAAAAATATTTATGAGACAATTTAATGAATAATTTTCAAATAAATATATATTTATCTGCATTCTTTGCACTTGGCTTATCAATCATTTTTAACTATTTAATTTTTACTCTTACTAAAAATAGAAATTATCAAAATAATTCTAAAGAGGTAAGGCTATCAAAAAGAAACGTGCCTCCTTTAGGTGGTATTGCAATTGCCCTGTCTTTCTTAGTTTCTGTAAGACTTCTTGGCCAGGCTGATTCAAATTTTATAACTATAGGTTTGTTTGGAGTTGCAATTGCTTTATTAGGTGCATTTGATGATTTTTTTAATCTCAACTGGAAAATAAAACTTTTTTTTCAAATTTTATTTGTTACTGTACCAATTGCTTCATTAAATGTATTTTTAAACTTTGAGTCAATGATTGGCTTAGATTTAAACAATTCATTAAATATTTTTATTTCAACTTTATGGATAGTTCTTTTAATCAATTCGATTAATTTTATTGATAATATGGACGGTTTAGCTGTTGTTATTACAGGCGGAATAAGTATTCAAATTGTAGTACTTACTTATATTTTTTCTCAAAATAAGTTAACAGATATATCAATTATTTTGCTTTTTACAATGCTAGGATTTTTTGTTTTCAACTTTCCTCCCGCCAGGTTGTATCTGGGGGACTCTGGAAGCCTCTTTATAGGTTTTCTTCTTGGATTTGTAAGTATTTTATTTACTTGGAATAATGCCGACAATCAGATCCTCAGCTATGTCATAAGTCCAATTGTTTTATTCTTCACAATTCCACTATTAGATTTCTTTGTAATTATGCATTACCGTATTTCAAATAAACTTTCCCCGACTACCGGTGGAACTGACCATATTTCTCATAGATTGCTTGCTTTAGGATTTTCTGAAAAAAAAGTTCTTTTTCTATTTTTCATTTATTCTGTTATCAACTTTTTATTAATTATTTGCTTCGTAATACTTGAAGGATGGCTATCAGTATTTTCATTTTTACTTTACGTACTGCAATTAATTGCAATGTTTGATTATTTAAAAAAATTAAAAATATTAAGTTAATTTTTCTTCCAAATCAACGATTCGTTCTGGGGTACCTGCATCTATCCACCAAGTATCCAAGTTTATACTTGAACATTTTCCTTCATTGATATAAAGGTTTATTAAATCCGTAATTTCATACTCTCCCCTATCGGACGGTTTTAATTCATCAATTTTTTTCATACATGTTGAATCAAAGATATATAATCCCACTACTGCCTTGTTGCTTTTAGGTTCTTTTGGTTTTTCCTCAATCTGAATTACCTTATTTTTTGAATCAGTTACAACTACTCCAAACTCCTCAGGATTTGTTACTTCTTTTGTAAAAATAATTGAGTTTTTATCTAAGCTGTAAAGCTCCTCAAAATTGATGTTTTCTATTGGATTATTGCCAAAGAAATTATCTCCAAGAACAAAAACTACTTGGTCCCCATCATTTACATAAGATTTTGCTTGCTTTAATGCGTGCGATATTCCAAGCTGTTCAAGTTGAATTGCATACTCAATATTGTATTTTTCATTGATTTGGCTTGTTTCATTTCTTATAAGGGTGTCAAAAGAAGGATTTGTGATTATTACAAAATCTTTTAACCCCCAACTAATTAATTGCTCTAATTGTTGGAGTATCATTGATTTTGAATTTACATTTAAAAGAATTTTTGTTGACTGATTATCTCTAAAGCCTTGTAGCCTCGTTCCAAGACCACCTGCAGCGATAATACATTTAATAGCTCCCACAATGTTTCATTATATAGTTATAATAGTTTTTTGGAAGAATGAAAGAAAAGCGATACATAATCCTATTTATCATCCTAATTATGGTTGGGGTATTCGCTTACATGTTGCTTCCTAATTTTCAAACTCAAGAATTTGATCAAAATGTAGTAGAAAACATTATGGATGGTGTAACAACAACGTCAGTTAGTGAAAATTCAGATTCAAATAATACTAACAATCAAGAAGAAAACACTGTTATCGAAAGCCCTATTGAAAGTGAACCTGAAATTAAAAAATTACTTAATTTAAATCAAACATTAGTTATTAAAGACAATATTACTTCTTATTTACTAATTGGATCTGACAAGAGGAGTGACGAAAGTGAAGATGGCTATATTGAAGGACAACGTGCAGACGTAATAATTTTAGGATTTTTTAATGAGACAATAAATAAAAATGCTTTAATTTCTATCCCTAGAGACACATTAGTAACCAATCTATGCACAGGTGAAGTAGAGAGAATTAATGCAAGCTTTAAACGAAATAACTGTGGAAATGGTGCTGAAAATATAGTTGCAGCTGTTAATAACTTAACTGGTATAAAAATAGAACATATCGCAAGCTTTAATTTTGAAGGTTTTGAGAAAATAATTGATTCATTTAATGGTATAGAAATTTGTGTAGAAGAAACACAAAGAGAAGGGTATTCATTCGAACTTCAGAAAGGTTGCCAGAAAGTTAATGGCTCTACCGCATTAAATTGGACTCGATCAAGAAACACCGAAGTGTTAATCGGACAAAAAATTGTTGATGAAGATGGTAATGACAAATCTGAGTGGAAAAAAATGGAATATGTAAGTGACCTATCTAGGGTTGAAAGACAACAATACCTTGTAATTCAACTTTTAAATGAGTTAGAAAATTTTGCAAGTTTCGGCGAACTGCTGCAGTTTATTCAAGCTCTTGAAGAGTCATTTGTTGTTGATGAGGGTTTAAGTATTAACAAAGCTACAAATATTTTGTGGGGCCTAAGGACTCTAGATTTAAATAATATTTCAAAACTTACAATGCCAACGACTCCATATCAACTAAATGATGGAAGGCAAGTATTAATTCTTAATGGTAACTTTTATGATTTTGCAAAAGAAAATCTATTAATCGAAGAATAATATCCCGAGACTAAATAGCTTATACAAACAAATAAAAATAGTGAAGCATCCGGAGAGTAAATCAAATCATTAGTTAAGTTTTGTAAAAGGAATGCAATTAATACAATTTTTGAAAATTGATTTTTATCCTTATCAGAGAATGTTTTTAGAAGTATAAAAAATATCATGGTGTAAAAAATTACAGATAGCAATGCTCCATACTCAACAGCAAATGTTAAATAACCGTTATGAGCTGTAGTTAGCTGGTTCAAATGAGAGTTAGAGGTTATTTTTCCTGGAAGGGCAACGATTTTATCAAAATTTGTTGCTAAAACTCCACTTGATAAACTCAGGTCACCCACTTTATTGCTATATGTACCAGTATTGTCTGCCCATTCAAAAAATAATCTTGAATCATAAATATACCATTTCCAAGAATGCTTTCCGGAATTAAATAGTGAAGAAGAAGAAATTAAAACTTGTTTATCGCTAGGTATGCTTGGTAAGGAAATTTCAAGGTCAACAATAAAATCTTGGCCTGAAAGATTTAGATTTTGTGGAATTGCAATCCAATACTTGTTAGGTGAATATGAAATCACTCCAAAATCTGTAAATTTAAGTTCGTTAACATCTTCATAACTTATCAATGTATTAGGTTTGAAAAGATAAAAAGAATCATTTAATTCATTCTTATTAAAATTTACTTTTAATAAATCCTGATTAGTTGTTATGGACAATTTAGATATTTCTCCATCTAACCAGTTATTTCCAAAAGACTGTCCATCAGCCCATCCACCAACTTCAATAAAGGAAGGGTTTTCTTCTAAATTAATATAATCTCCATATGTTTGAGATTCACCAATTTGATTCCATTCTGTTCCATTTTCTGAAATAAAAAATTCAACAATTGATCTTGGAGCCAACCCATCTTTGTATTTAAATTTCATTCTTAAAAATGCATGATAATTTTTATATTTACAAGCTGGACATAAATTATTTAAATCATCAATTGTGATTGCACCTCTATACATCGCCAATTCTAGAAATTTAGATAACTCTCCTATTGTCATAATCCTGTCTGGACAGAGACTTTTAATGTTGTAACTACAGTTGACCAAAAGAGAGTTTGATTCTAAAGATGAAAAATACTGCAATTCAATTGGTTCAACATCAGTGTATATATTTGTTGATAATTCAACCTGTGTTCCTAAACCTGTTAACTCATTATAAAAAATACAAGCAAATTCAGATCTTGTAATATTTGCATCATCTTTTATGTTTTTTAAACATAAATCCTTACTTTGGCTTAATGACTGTTCATTAAAATTAAAGTATGCAGTTAATACTTTTGATATGTCGATAATCTTTGCCTTTTCAATCTGACAAATTTTACTTTCGTCAACACAATTATCACTTAATATATATCTTGTTAAATAGTTAAACCCTTCATCAGAGTATTCATATCTATAGTTGTATTTTTCTGAACTATCTGAAGGAAATATATCAGAATTAATCTTATTTAAATCAAAATTGAAAACATTCTGCAATTGTTGTAATTCAACAATATAAAAAGATGGCTCAAAAGTTTTGTATACATAATTTCCACCCCCGGTACCTATGAGTGGGTTTATATTCTCTATTGCAATATTGCTTAAAACAGCTCTATCTGAACCCTTAAGGATAGTTTGAGGATTAAATGAAAATATAAATAAGGAAAAGACAAATATTAATGAAGAAAAAATTACAAAAGTTTTTATATTTAATTTATCTTTTAAATAGAAAAATAAAATTAAAGCAATTACAAATGCGATATAACTTCCTCTCGATTTTGAAAAAACTAAAGAAATTAATGAAATTAAAAACATGATTAAAGAAAATGATTTGAATGTTCCTTTATTCAAAAACCATAAATTTAAAAAATATAATGAGGCCACAACACATATAAAGCCAAATACATTTGGACCACTACCCTGAAGTCCAGCTAACCTACCAGAAAGAAATATATTGTTTGAATCAATATTTGCAGAAACCCAACCTACATCTTGTATATAAATCCTATCTCGAACTAATAAAAACAAACTATTTACAAGAACTACAACAGTTAGAAAAAAGAAAAAAGTTTCTTCAGTATTGTAAAGTTTATTGGCAACAAGATACTTCATGAAAAGATAAGCAAGTAGAGACATGAATACAAATCTAATATTTGTTCTGTTAAGTAAATCTATCCCGCTGGAATTTAAGAATGAGGAATATATCAAGAAAAATAATGTTATACCAGCCCAAAGGTAATCAACTTTATTAAAATTCATAGTTTTATTAGATAAAAAATTTAAAAACAGAAAAACAAAAATTCCAACTAACGGAATATCTTCTAGTCCGATTCCAAAAAAGTTGATACCGAAGTTCGGAGGAATTAAAAGAGATGAAAAAGCAATAGCTCCTAGAACAAAAATTTGCTTGTTCTTAGTCATATTTTTTACTATCAAGTGGGCCCGGCAGGACTCGAACCTGCGACCGACGGATTATGAGTCCGTTGCTCTAACCAACTGAGCTACAGGCCCTTTTAACTATGAAATTATTGATTGAACTTTAAGAGCCAGACTCATATCACCAGCAACTTTTAATTTACCAGTCATGAAAGCTGCTTGTGGACTTGAAGATCCATCCATAATTGCTTGCATAGTTTCAGTGTCGGTTGTAACTGTACAAGTAGCTTCATTATCATCTGATGAAATTTCTCCATTTACACCATCGATAAAAACAATTGTATCGTCAGCAACAAATTTAACTGAACCACCTAATACACTGAGGTCTTTCCCTTCAGCTCT
>Ga0222715_10000887_pt1 | contig 29560 bp, 37 predicted proteins | sample C33_9DmetaG_FD_165056 | JGI IMG/M metagenome (GOLD analysis project Ga0222715, IMG submission 165056) | Estuarine water microbial communities from San Francisco Bay, California, United States - C33_9D | ecosystem: Environmental > Aquatic > Marine > Unclassified | place: USA: California...
ACATGTAAAAAAAAACACTTACAGGAGAAAATTATGAACATTAATGAAATCAAGCGCTTACTATCCGACAGAAACTTGCGGGAAGTGAGCCGTCGCACCGGCATTAGCTATTCGACGTTAAGAAACTTAGTCAAAATAAAACATCCAGATCCGAATTTGAGTACGGTTGAGAAGTTGCAGGATTACTTCAACACGACGATTCCTGGGTGGACAAATGGCTGATATACGCGACTTATGGAAAGACTCAAAGAGGTCTGATCCGCCCGAGATACAGTTTCGTCAGGCTATAATTGACGCAGGACTTGAACCGCCTTCGGAGGTAATACTTGATGGCAAGATTCATAGATTCAATTCGGGAAGCAAAGGACGATCTGGTTTCGGCGATAAAAGCGGATGGTATGTCGGCTATGGTGATGGTATTCCTGCTGGCCGTTTTGGTGATTGGCGTTGGGGCGTAGAGCATAACTTTGTAGCCGACATTGGTCGTAAGCTAACGGCCCGTGAAGAAATGGAGTTTGCGCGTCACATGGATGAGGCTCGCAAGGTTCGTGAAGCGGCGGAGAAAAAGATGCGTGAGAACGTGGCTGACGTTGTGGACAAAATATGGTCTGAATCCGCAGAAGCTAACGCCGATCATCCGTATCTAGTTAAGAAAAGAATTGATCCAAATGGCGCTAGAGTCACCGGCGACGGTAGGCTCATTGTGCCGTTATTCAATGCCGATGGCGAAATGACGACTGTCCAGTACATTGACGCGTCCGGTGGCAAGCTCTATCACACTGGCGGTAAGACTGGCGGATCGTATTGGCGCATCGGGGATAATGAAGATTCGCATATTTACATTGCGGAAGGTTTTGCAACTGCGGCAACTATAGCTCAAGTCACCGAGAGGGCTTGCTATGTCGCGTACTCTGCATCAAATATTCCAACCGTAACTGGCCTGCTGAGGGATCGTTACGGCCCGTCAAAGCGCATCATCATTGTCGCCGATAACGACGCGAACGGCGTTGGTAAAAATTATGCCGACCAAGCATCGGCTAAGTTTGGCGCGACTGTCATCATCCCCCCTGTCGATGGCATGGATGCGAATGACTATCTGTTGGCTGGAAACGATCTCTCAGCCCTTCTAGAGCCGCCTGAGCAGACGTTTGACTGGTTGCTCGATGGTAACGACTTCCGCAACTCTCCAGCGCCTATATCGTGGCTAATCAAGGGCTGGATGCAGAACAATAGTCTAATGATGGTTCACGGGCCATCGGGATCAGGCAAGACATTCTTGATGCTCGACTGGTGTCTACGCCTCGCCGCAGTTGATATGGAAAATCGTGACTGGTGCGGACACAGGACTAAGCAAACGCCAGTGGCTTACCTGGCCGGTGAGGGGCATCATGGTTTACGAGGACGTATCGCCGCATGGCTCCAGCATCATGATGTAGACAGTATACAGATGTGGATATCAAAGAGCGGCACGGATCTAAATACTCACGAAGGCCTTTTAAAGGTGATTGAGAATATCAGAGCTTTGCCAGTTAGCCCAAAGGTTATCGTTGTAGACACATTGCACCGATTTTTACTTGGCGATGAGAACTCAGCGCAAGATGCCAAGACGATGCTCGATTCGTGCGCCGTGCTAATGGAAGAGTTCGACTGTACTGTTATCTTGGTGCATCACACTGGCGTATCCGAAGAGGCACAGCACAGGGCAAGGGGATCAAGCGCCTGGCGCGGGGCATTGGATATCGAAGTGAGTGTAAAGCCAGGTAACTCGGATCGGCCAATTGAAATTGTGCAACGCAAGATGAAAGATGCCGAGATGCAACAGTCGAAGTTCTTCGATCTCAAGCCGGTCACAATTAAAGGTTGGCGAGATGAGGACGATCAATTAGTATCGAGCGTTGTACTTGATCCGGTGAACGAGCCAATCAAAGAGAGCAAGAAAAGCTCAAAGGTATCTGAGTTCAGAAAACGATTTGAGCGAGCTTGGCACGCTTCACATCGTGAACGAGATGCAAAAGGTCGGCCGTTTGTAAATCGGAATGCGATGTTAGATTTTCTAACTGGGCCAGCGATGGGCATGTCAGAATCTGCCGCGAAGAAGTCATTGCAAAATGATCCTTCGAGGATGATGGGTTGCTTAATCGATGGAGAAATAGTGGTTCCGTTTGGCAATGGATGGTCGGCAACTGACGCTGCGATGATCTTGGATTTAGAGTCGCAATGTCGATAAAGTGCTAATGCTGAGGACAAGACTTTATAATCAATATGTTAGAGGCGAAAAAGGACAAAAGACAATTGAGGACAAGACAAAATTGTCCTTTTGTGGTCTCTTTAAAATCAATGACTTACGATCAAAAAAAGACAAATGCAAGGACAAAATAATTGGAGGACAAGACAAGACATACTCTTTAGAGTATGTCTTTTGTCCTTTTTGTCCCCGAGATTTGCGAGTAGAATCTGAGTTGTGGATAACTTGCTGGAGTTAGAAATGAGTGAAGAAGTAAAAATGGGAAGGCCAACTGATTATACTGATGAGTTGGTGGATAGAATCTGCGAAGAAATTGCGGCTGGAAGATCGCTGAATAAAATTTGCAGTGATGAGTCTTGGAGTCCAGATAAATCTACATTCTATCGATGGATGTATCGGCATCCAGAGATCCGCGACAAATACGCGCGCGCGAAGAATGCGCAACAAGAATATGCGGCTGAGGACATTTTGGAGATCGCTTACGATGCGACTCCCGAGACTTACAACGTGGCTAGATTGAAGGTCGACGCGCACAAATGGGTCGCGTCGAAACTATTGCCGAAACGATACGGCGAGAAACAACAGCTTGAACACACTGGCGAGTCTGGTGGGCCGTTGATCATCAAGTGGAAAGGCGAGAATGTCTAATTTTGATAAGTTTCTGTTCGTGATGGTAACTTGTCTGGTGTTAACTGTATTCGCGATGCTCGCGGACTTTTTGAGGTGGCATGCCTGAGATAGATATTCCTTATGAAGCTAGAGATGTAATGATGCCTTTTCACCGGCGCAAGCAAAGATTCGCTTGCCTGGTGGCTCACCGAAGATGCGGCAAGACAGTCGCCGCGATAAATGACCTGATCCGAGATGCGTTAGTGACCCCGCGCGAAAATGTGCGCGTCGGTTACGTTGCGCCAACATTTCGCATGGCCAAGCAGATTTGTTGGGACTATGCGAAGCATTACACCCAACATATCCCAGGCATAAAGGTGAACGAGTCCGAGCTTCGGATCGACTTCCCGAACGGCGCGAGGCTTCGATTGTTCGGCGCTGAGTCTGCCGAGTCGATGCGAGGTATCTATCTCGATTCAGTAGTTATGGATGAGCCAGCCGACTTTCCGGCAAACGTGTGGCCTACGATCATCAGGCCGACGCTTGCTGATCGTAGCACGCCAGACTCTCCAACTCGCGCAACGTTCATTGGAACGCCGAAAGGAAAGAATGAGTTCTGGGAGATATTCGATAAGGCCAAGGGCGATAGCGATTGGTATACCGCAATGCACAAAGCAAGCGAGACCAACATACTGCCGGAGGCTGAGTTAGAGGACGCGCTCAAGATCATGGGCGAGGATAGGTACGAGCAAGAGTTTGAGTGTAGCTTTGAGGCCGCAATCATGGGCGCGTACTACGGCGTTGAGATGAAGCGAGCTACCGAAGATAACAGAATCACGAACGTGCCATACGATAGATCAATGGGCGTTGTTACAGCATGGGATCTTGGTATTGGGGATAGCACTTCGATATGGTTTGCGCAATACGTCGGCGCTGAAGTTAGGTTGATCGACTATTACGAGAACTCTGGAGTCGGCCTCGATCATTACGCTAACGTGTTGCAAGACAAGAATTATGTTTACGAATCTCACATATTGCCTCATGATGTGCAAGTCAAGGAACTAGGAACGGGCAAATCCAGGCTTGAGACGCTAGATAATCTTGGAATTAGACCTGTCGAAATAGCACCGAACCTACGCGTTGACGATGGCATTCAGGCAGTACGATCCATGTTGGATCGATGCTGGTTTGATGAGAAGAAGTGTAATCGAGGGATTGAAGCGTTGAGACAATATCAGCGAGACTTCGATGAGAAGGGCAGAACGTGGCGAGGCAGACCGAGGCACGATTGGACTTCGCACGGCGCTGACGCAATGAGATACTTGGCCGTCGGCCATAGGCCGATGCAGACAAGCTGGGGCGAACCGATTAGACGTAACTTGAAAGGTATTGTGTAGTGAATCTATTGCAATTGATCAAGATGGGCAGAGTTATAGATCCGCGCGCAGCCGACCGAGTAAACGATGCAGAGAAAGTACGCAATCTCTTGTACAGAACAGAAACTACTGGAGTTACAGATCCAAAGCCGGTAAGCATATTCGATTTTGAAGGACGGCCATTTATATCTGGAATGTCTGATCGAAGTCAGGCTGGTGAGACAGTAACCAACATCAATAACGTTAATTTGAATAGGCCGGTCAATCTTGAGGGCGGACAGAATTACATGTTCCAGAATCCAGGATTGCTATGGGCAAATGCTCCGACTGAGGCAAAGTACATAAATGATTTTGCCCAGCATTTAAGAGGTCAGTACGGAAAAGATCCGCTATATCTTCCTTGGAGGATGGGGCCAGGATCCGCAGACTCATCAACCATGACAGGCGACGTGATGTTAAGTTACGCGCAATCTGCTTTAGGAAAGCGTGACAGAAATGCAGTTAACAAGTACATCAAAGAGAATTACATACCAGATTGGTACGGGCTTGATGATCCAAGATCAATGGGGCAATGGAATAATCTAAGCGCCAGCAAGAGGGCTGACTTTGTAAACAAGTTTGGTAACGTTGGCAACGTTAATCAGTTTGGCGGATTGACAACTGGAGAGGCGAGGGCAATCGTCACTGAGCCGTTCCAGTATTCTGCGCCTGACATGAGATTGCAAAACGTAGGATTGTTAAGTGGCCAAAATGTAGTTCCATCAAATCACAGCACATACAAAGCGGCTGTTCAGGGCGAAGGAATTGGGAGATTAAAAGAAGGCGATATTACGCCTTTTGACCTTGATCCTACGATGAAAGCAAAGGCAGGATTTGCTCCATACGAAAGAAATGTTGATCGAGCAAACTTGACTGGCGACGATAGATACTCATTGCAGATGAACGTTGTCGGAGGACAGATAACCGACAAAGTGCTAAAGAATCTTGAGAAGGCAGGAGTAACTGCGGCTGGCCTTGCAACGATAGGGGCCGCCGGAGCCGCACCGCCTGAGTTCTTGGATCGCATATACAATCCGCAGAACCATAAGTTCATCATGAATGCTGACGGCTCGATATCTACGCATTTGATGGCGGCCGAAATGGACAGAGATGGCAATTGGTATGTGTTCCCGCTAATTCAAGAGGATGCCGATGGCAACTTAAACGATTACAGGAACGACTTTGACACCGCGATGGAGAAGGCCATTACCAGTGGAAACTTCTTGCCGTTTGGTCAAAACAAAGATGCCGCATTGGAGTTTAGCAAGAACTACAAGCAAGGAACGCCGCTCGAAGATTTCAATCCGATGAAGCCAACTACTGAGCAGAATATGGAGTCAATGATAAATACTCCAAGACGTTCTGAGGTAAATCCGATTAGAAGAAATGCGGCTTTAGGTCTTATTTCAGATGCATTTAAACTTGGCAAAGATGTTTTGAACGATATGCCAAATTTAAAAGCATTTGTTAAGCAAGCATTTGGCGATGTTGGATTTGGGGCAGAAGTAGTTGGCGCAGAAGGAAGAGAGCCAGTTAAGGTCGAAGGAACATTGCCTATTGGAGATTTTATTTATGGTGAAGCTCCAGAAGGACTTAATGAGCTATCTTATGGATTTCCTATGACTGATCAACAAGTGCTAGATGCTGGCTTGATTGGCGCTGGATCTGCAAAGCCAATAATAAGTGGCGCAAAAGCAATTGGCAGAGGCGGAAAAGCATTGTTAGAGGGCGCTCCAGAAGTAGCTGGCCGCATGTATGAAAATGCTATGGACGCAATTGGTGCAAATAGATATGCAGTTCCCCCAGGAGGAAATCAAGTCGCACAACTAGCACAAAGAAACGAGCAAGGATTTTATTCTGCCGTTGAGCAAGCTGGACTAAACTTGAAAAGAAAATCAGGCCCAGGACAAGGATACTTAAACGATATAAAAAATAGCGCAAATGTAACCAATGAAGAAATTGAATTTATGAGGCTTGATAAGTTTTTGCAAAGCAAGCCAAATTTAACTAGAGAAGAAGTCCAACAATACATTAATAGGAATAAACCTAAAGTAGAATTTAAAAACTTAAATATCTCGAATGAAGGGAATTTTGATGTTCCTCAATATACCAAATGGACTTTGCCTGGATCAATTTACGATGATGTTGAGCTATTAATTAAAGCTCCAAACTCTCAATTCAAGTGGTATGGAAAACATTACGAAAACGAAGAGAATGTAGTTGGATGGGTTCGAGGCACAGGTAGAACCGATGCCGACGGTAAAAAAGTTTTCTTGGTAGAAGAAGTCCAGTCTGATTTACATCAAGTCGGGAGAGATAAGGGATACGCAAAATATTCAGATAGCAAATACAAAGTAGTCCAAAATGATATGGATCAATACGACTTAGTTAATTCTGACGGAGACGTAGTAGATACATTTAATTCAAGGACAGTAGCAGAAGAAGAGGCGGTTGACAGAACGTCTTGGGATTTAAAAGGTCAAGCTCCTGACGAGGCTCCATTCAAAGATAGCTGGTATAAAGTTGCGATAAAAAATGCTATAGACGCGGCAGTTAAAGGTGGCTACGACAAAATAGCTTTCGTTGATTCTGCTGTGCAGATAGAAAGATATAAGTTAAGTAGAGTCATTAAACAGGTAAATGTAAACACTCTTGATGGATCTCCAGATATTAGAAGAATTACTTTGATACCTACAACTGGAGGTGTTGACAACACTATAAACCTGACAGTAAACAAAGAGGGCGTAATACAAACAGGCAGAATTGGCGATAACCGCAACATGTACAAAGGAAAACCATTGTCTGCTGTAGTTGGCAAAGATTTGGCTAATAAAATCATGGCTGGAGGCGAAAAAAATTCAATATCTGGATTGGATTTAGATATTGGTGGTAAGGGCATGAAGGAATGGTACGACAACAAGATTCCTAATTATGTCAAAGATTACGCCAAAAAAAGGTTAAATACAAAATCTGGTAAGACAGTTATCAATGCTGGTGATCAAGGTGACAAAGAATTTTTGTCGATAGACCTTACAGAAGATTTAAAATCCAAAGTATCTCAAGGCCAGCCATTATTTAGTGCCGCCCCAATCGCAACTGGCGGTTTAATTAATCAAAATAAAGAAAACAATAGAAAAAATGCCAGAAATCTGGATACTGGACTCTTGTTTTAAGGGATAAAACATGGATATACCACAAAGAATACGGGCGCTGATACAGTTACAAAGCAATTTGGGCTTTCAGGGAGAAGAAATAGACGCTTATCTTGGCCCAAATACCTATGCCAGGGCAAAAAATGCTGGCGCTGATACAGTTAAAGAGCTTCAGAGGATATTAGGCGTTCCGCAAACTGGAGTTATAGATAAAGCCACTAAATCTGCCGGATCTGCCAGCAATAGCGATCTCAGAAGTGTAGGTTTTATGAACAGAGGCGCAAGTCTTTTAGTAGACCAGCAAAGAGATCCAGCTTTAGCTGGAATTTTAGGAAAAATATCACTTGCTGAATCTGCAAATAATCCAGAAGCGGTAAATATTAACTATTCTGCCAAAAAAATGTCAGATATAGATCCTAGCTATAAAGCTCAACAAATGACAATTGATGAAATAATTGCCGCGACTACAGGTAAAGATACTGGAGCGTCTGGGCTTTATCAAAACATGCCTGGATTTCTTCGCGATAGAGCGATTGCTGCTGGAATTGATCCGGCTACAGGCAAATACGATGAAAACGCTCAAAAAGCCATTGCTGAATATTTAATTAAGCAAAATATTGGTATTACACCAGAACTTATGATGCAAAATCCAAAAGAAGTTGCCAAAAAACTTGGTGGAATATGGGCCGGTGTACCAATAGGAGAAAAAACAGTAAACGGTAAAAAAGTTAATATAGGTGCTTATGATAAACCAGGAGAGAATGCGGCTACTCAACAATACGCATTTGAAGAACTTTTAAAGGAAATATTAAAGGCTGGCCAAAGAGGTTATATTGGCGAACAAAACTATGGCATACTGCAAAATTTGCCGGAGAATTTTTAAATGACAATCACAAACTACACAAACCTACAATCGACGGTCGCAGACTTCCTAAACCGTAGCGATCTGACCAGCGTCATACCTACGTTTATCCAGTTGGCCGAGTCGCAAATTAACCGCGACGTTCGCCATTACAAGATGGAGGCCAGAAGCTCTGCACAACAAGACGCTGGCGACGAATATATGCAAGTGCCAGCAGATTGGCTCGAAACAATCAGGATGCATGTACAAGGAACTGGAACAACGACGCTTGATCTAATATCCAGAGCTTCCATGTCTGATAAGCGAGAGGGCGCTGAGGATATGTCAGGCAGGCCTCAGTATTATTGCCATGCGGATGGCCAATTTCAGCTATATCCAACACCGGATGCCCAATACGATATTGAGCTACTTTACTACCAAAAAGTGCCAGATTTAGCTTCAAACAGCACAAATTGGTTATTAACAAGCGATCCTGACGTATATTTGTATGGAACGTTGATGCATTCTGCTCCATACTTACAGGAAGATGGTAGGGCAACGGTTTGGGCTTCTCTTTATTCTGCCGCAGTTCAGCGATTGAATGAGAGTTCAGAGAGATCCAGGTATTCTGGTTCAGGTTTAACACTTAAAGTAAGAGGACTAGGCTAATGAGCTTTTCAAATTATCTAGAAACAGAGTTACTAGATCACGTTTTTACAAACAGCGCATACACTGCGCCTTCAACACTATATTTGGCGCTATTTACCAGCAATCCTGCTGATGACGCAAGCGGAACCGAAGTGTCTACTTCTGGAACTGCTTACGCAAGGCAGACTGTTACATTTACAGTTTCTGGAAACACTGCGACTACTAGCGCTGCAGTTGAATTTCCTACTGCAACAGCCAGCTTCGGCACTGTTACGCACGTTGCGGTTTATGACGCATCAACTGCTGGAAATTTGATTGCTTATGCTGCGCTTACCAGCAGTAAGGCAATTGATACTGGCGACGTTTTCAGAGTACCAGCCGGCGACCTAGACATTACTCTTGACTAATGGCGACTAAAAACGCAAGTGCATTTTCTTACGGAACCAGTACGTTTGGATCGTATACGTTTGGTTCCGCAAGTTTGCCTATTGCTATCAATGCGGCATCGAGCAATACAGCCACATGTGAAAAGATAGTATTTGGCTCTGCATCTGCGTCTGCAGTAGCAAGTTTTTCTGCAATTGGAGGATTCACGGCAAACGGCGATGGATCTTCATCTGCATCTACTTCTGCTACTGCTGCAGCTATAAAAGTAAGAGAATCTAGCGGAACTTCTGCGGCAAGTTCGACAAACACATGTAACGGTGCGGCAACTTTTATTGCATCTGGATTAATTAGCTTAACATCATCAACTTCAAGCATTGCAGAAGAATTTGTCCTTAAAGAATCGGACATGTTCTCTTATGGAACTGCAACTTATGGAAATTATGCATTTGATCAAGCTAATTTGCAGACTGTTTCTTCTGGTTCTGTAAGCTCCACATCTAGCGCAACAAGAATACAATCTGCGTCAGCAAGTGGATCTGCTTCATCGTCAAATACATCTGACTCAACAAGAGTAAGAGAAAGCGATGGATCTGCTTCCGCTTCTGTTACCGGATCAGCAGATGGAGTGTTTATTGCTGCCGCATCTGGATCAACGTCTGCTTCAGCTTCTGTATTAATTTCTTATATAAGAAAACGAAACAGTGGCGCGATGTTCTCTTTTGAATCATCAACTGCAGCTATAGCAAGAGAAAAATGGGAACCAATTGGAGTAACTACTGCAACATGGACTCAATCATCAATTAATAGTGTAACTTGGACACAAATAGCCGCTTAAAAGGAGTTAGAAATGGCTGATACTACAACTACCAATTATTCTTTGACAAAGCCAGAAGTCGGCGCGTCTGAGGATACTTGGGGAACTAAATTAAATAACAACTTAGATACAATTGATTCAACAATAAAATCTGTATCTGACGCATCAGTTACAACTGCTGGCACAGGTCTTTCATTGGCGAGTCAAACTCTTTCATTAGATGTTAATGGATTAACTTCTGCTACAGCAGCTACAGATGACACGTTACCTGTTTATGACACTTCTGCAACTGCAATAAGAAAAGTAACAGTTCAATCTATACTTGATAATGTTGTTTCTTTCGCTTCAGGCACAGTCATGTTGTTTGGGCAAACTACTGCTCCAACTGGTTGGACTAAAGATACTACAAACTACAATAACTCCGGTTTGAGAGTAGTTACTGGATCAGTAAGCACTGGCGGTACGGTAGACTTTACTACTGCTTTTGCATCGAAAACTCCAACAGGTTCAGTCAGTGTTACAAGTGTTACTGGTTCTGCTGGATCGCATACACTTACTACTGCTCAGATGCCAAGCCATAACCATAATGTTACTCCAGGACAGAGTGGAGGAAGCCAGAACGCAAGGTCTGATGCTTTCGCAACCGCTAATCAAATAACTGTAGGCACTTCAAGCACAGGCGGCGGTGGATCGCACTCTCACACATTCAGTTTTTCTAGTGGTTCTGCTACATTTACTGGCAATGCAATTAACTTGGCTGTTAAATATGTTGACGTAATTAGAGCAACAAAAGATTAAGGAGATTTATGCAATTAAAAAACGGAACATTTTGTCCGCTTATAAAGAAAGATTGTGTGCAAATGCAATGTACTTGGTTTACTAGAATACAGGGATTTGACACAAACACTGGAAATCAAGTTGACGAATGGCAGTGCGCTATATCTTTAATGCCAATGTTATTAATTGAAAATTCTGGACAACAAAGACAAACAGGCGCTGCTGTAGAAAGTTTCCGTAATGAGATGGTAAAAGCTAATGATCAAACGGCAAAAGTGTTATTAGCTAGTGTTGAAAAACAAAAATTAATAGGAGCTAAGTGATGCGAGTAGTAATAATTAAATCAACAGGCACTGTACTAAAAGATGGCCTTTCGATAGATAATTTAGATTTATCTTCATGCGGATTGCCAAGCAATTTGTGGGCTTTACAGTGGAACGAAAAAGGCGGCGAAAAAGGTCACATTGAATATGATGATCCTCTTGTTCAAAATGAAGATATAACTGAATTGCCATCTTGGGCTAATTCTTGCTTAACTGTATATCAAACAGAGTTAGATAGAATAGAAGCAGAAGCGGCGGCGGCATTAGCAGCAGCAGAGGCAGCAGCAGCAGAGGCAGCAGCAAATCCATAAGTAGGAGTGCAAAGTGGCTTTTATACCATTACAAATACCGCCAGGAGTTGTAAGGAACGGAACTGATTTTGAGCAGTCTAATAGATGGAGAGATGCTAATTTAATTAGATGGCACAACGGTTCAATGAGGCCTGTTGGCGGTTGGTCTACCAGAGTTAGCTCTGCTTTTGATGCTGCACCTAGAGGCATGCATGCGTGGGCAGACAACAGCGATGGAACTCAAATAGCCGCAGGAAACTACGATACTCTTTACTATGTAAATGCTTCTGGTACGGTGTATGACATTACGCCAGCAGGCTTAACTGCCGGAGATTTACACGCTGTAGTTAATACTGGTTTCGGTGGCGGATATTATGGATCAGGATATTTTGGAACAGAAAGGCCTAATTCTGGAGTTTACCAAGAAGCAACAACTTGGTCATTGGATAACTTTGGAGAATACTTAGTTGCATGTAGTTCCAAAGACGGAAAAATATACGAATGGCAACTTGATTCTGGAGTTGCTGCTGCACAAGTTTCAAATGCTCCAGTTAATAATCTTTCACTTATAGTTACTGAAGAGCGTTTTCTTTTTGCTCTTGGCGCTGGCGGGAATCCTAGAAAAGTACAATGGTGCGACAAAGAAGATAATACAACTTGGACTCCAGCCGCCACAAACGAGGCTGGCGACATTGAGTTGCAAACTTCTGGTCAAATAATGGCTGCGGTAAGAGTTCGAGGGCGCACTTTGATAATTACGGATAACGATGCGCATACGGCTACTTATTCTGGCCCTCCATTCGTATACGGATTTGAGCGAGTTGGAACTGCCTGTGGCGCGATATCAAGAAAATGCGTTGCAGCAGTTGATGAGGGCGCATTTTGGATGGGAACTAATGGATTTTTTGTTTTTGATGGATCAGTTGCCAAAGAGATAAAATGCGATGTAACAGATTACGTTTTTTCTGATATTAACAAAAATCAAATTAGTAAAATTTACGCAGTACACAACAGTCAGTATGGCGAGATATGGTGGTTCTTCCCCTCAGAGAATTCTTTAGAGAACAATAAATACGTTGCGTATGACTACCTTGAAAACCACTGGGAAATAGGTGAAATTGCAAGAACCGCAGGTGTAGACAGGGGAGTGTACAAAAATCCTATATGGGCAGATCCAAGCGGAAACTTAATTGACCAAGAATTAAGCGCAAGTTTAGGGCATGGAGGCTCAACTGTTTTTGCTGAAACCGGCCCGATAAGTCTTGGTGCTGGCGACAACATAATGAAAGTTACTAGCCTAATTCCTGACGAAAAAACTCAGGGAGATGTAACGGTTACATTTAAAACTAGGTTTTATCCAAACGACTCTGAATCGTCATTTGGGCCATATTCAATGGCTAATCCTACTGACGTTAGATTTACAGGTAGGCAAATTAGGATGAGAGTAAATGGCAATGTAAATACCGATTGGCGAGCCGGAATCATGAGAATTAATGCAGTGCCAGGGGGCAAACGTTGACGTTACCTACCTCTCCCCCTCCTCCGCATGGAGGAACATGGCAAACTTGGGCTGAAAGGCTAAATGCTTTTCTTGCAAGATCAAAAAATGCTTTAAACTATCTTACATCAAATGATTCCGCCGCAGATGACGGTCTAATTATGTGGGATAGGTCAAAAGGCCACATGGTTGTTTCACTTAGTGGCGAATTTTTACCTATTCCATACGGCGAGAACTCATATGGCTTTTTTGCTGATTTTAACAATCAGGCGGCTGTTTCAATTAATACGGCAAAGGCAATAACTTGGGATACAGAGGCTTATTCTCACAATGTATCTATTGATGGAGTAGACACCAGTAAGATCGTATTTGATAGAGGCGGCGTGTACGAGCTTACCTTTACCGCAGAGCTTGTATCGAGTTCTGCGAGCGCCAAAACGTTCTATTTTTGGCCAAGAGTTAACGGATCAGACATAGCTAATTCAACTATGGTTACCACTTTAGAATCAAACGGGCAAAAGAAAATAGTATCAAGGACTGGTGTTTTTCAGGTAAACTCTAATGATTACTTACAGGCAATGTTTGCCACAAGTGATTTGACGGCATCATTGGTAACGACTGCTGCTACGGCATTTTGCCCAGCTTCGCCGTCAGTTACTTTATCGGTTAGTGAGTTATACGTTCCATGAAGCCAAATGATATTAGGACTCTTACAGAAGAGCTTGTTAGGTGCAAAGTTTGGATTGAAAACGCTTTGGCTTACTCTGGCGATACTCACAGTTTCGACGATATTGCTCTTGGCGTTCTTTGCCACCGTTATCAGTTGTGGCCTCTTGAGAATAGTTGTGCGGTGACAGAATTTGTTACATATCCTAGACAAAAACACTTTCACGTTTTTTTAGCTGGTGGTACGCTTAACGAAATTTTAGAGCTAAATGAGCCATTTGCTCAGTTTGCTAAGGCTAATAACTGTACCGCTATGACTATAGCCGGAAGGCCTGGATGGGAAAAGATACTGGACAAACTAGGCTGGGATTACCAGTTTACAACGCTTAAAAGGGAGATTTAAATGGGCGGCGGCGGAAAAGGCGGATCAAGAACTCAAACAAACGACATTCCTGAGTGGGTTAAACCTTACGCAAAAGAAAACCTTGAAAGGGCAAAACAAGCTCAAGTGCTAGGATACAGGCCATATTATGGGCCTGACGTTGCGGCTTTTAATCCTACTCAAATGGCTGCTTTTGGATCAAATATAAACGCTGCAGAAGCATTTGGTCTTGTTCCAAGAGGGCAAGTTTCTCCATTGCAAGACATGGCTCCAACTCCAACAACTTATGCTGGAGGCCTTCAAGGATACTCTTCTGGCAATTTATTTGACCAAGCAGTTGCAGAATTAGCTGCCAGAAGGCCAGGACAAGTTTCTGCATACAACAAGTTGTTTGTTGATCCTTACAGTGGAAATTATGAAAACTTATATGTTCCACCACCTAATACTGGTGGTGGTGGCGGAGGCACTTCGCAAGTAACAAGGTTTCATGGCACTGGTCAAATAGGATACACATAAATTATAAGTAAAGGAATATAACATGGCAGGCGCACCACAAGGCGGAATACCAAACGTAAATGAAGCTGCGGCTCAAGGAGTATATGGCGCTGGATTAGGATCTATAGCTGGCATGGGATACAGGCCTGGGCAAGTACGGGCTGGGCAATTGGCCACTACAGACTTATCGCCATACATGAATCCTTACACTGAGCAAGTCATACAGGCTAATGAGGCCGATATATTGCGTGGCGCTCAGATGGGGCTTAATAACCTTGGTGCGCAAGCTCAAGCCGCTAGAGCTTTTGGCGGTTCTCGACATGGTATTGCAGAGGCTGAATTAGGCAGAAATGTTGCTCAACAATTAGCGCAATCATCTGCCGGATTAAGGCAGGCTGGATATACTCAAGCTCAACAAGCCGCTTTGTCTGATATAGCTAATAGAATGGCGGCCCAACAGTACAACGTTGGATCAGGCTTGCAAGGCGCTCAACAGCGTCTAGCTGCGGCTAATCAGCTTGCCAATATATCTAACCTTGGTTTTGGTATGGGTCAGACCGTACAGCAGAATCTCATGCAACAGGGAGCGCTACAGCAAGGCGTACAGCAGGCACTAATTGATGCGGCTAAGGCTCAATATGGTGGTTATGTAGCAGCGCCAGAAACTAGCCTAAATTACTTGTCAAACGCTTTGCAAGCAACTCCAATGCCTACAACTCAGACTCAAACCGGAAGCCCAGGGCTATTTAACATGCTATCTACAATAGCAGGCATAGGCGCTCAAGCTGGAATGTTTTCAGATGTAAGGCTTAAAAAAGACATTAAGCAAATAGGAAAACTTCCTAACGGTATGAATTTGTACAAGTGGGCATGGAACAAGTTGGGCAAGGCTATCGGGGCAGATAAGTTTCCTGCCATTGGAGTTTTGGCTCAAGAAGTTCAAAAAACTAATCCAGAATTTGTTGTTAAAGGCGATGATGGATATCTGAGAGTTAATTATTCAAAAATTTATTCTGTAGGATAAGACATGAATCCTTTTGATCCTTACGGGTTATATACAAATCCTAATCAACTTGGAGTTGGCGCGAATGTCATAGGCGACGCAAGCACTGTGATGGCTAGAAATCCAAATGTTGCCGCTCAAATGCCAAAACCTACTAGCGGATTGTTGGCTTCAGGGCCAAATATGTTGAAGCCCACTCCAATGATGGAGGAGGAGAAGGTTGACGGAGCAGGATTTCAAGGGCTTGCAGATGCATTCATGAAAGATAAAGAAATTCCGCTTACTTACTCTTTCAATACTGGTGGAATCTCAGAGCCAGGCTTAAAGATGCCGCAACAGACAATTGGACAAGAAGGAATGGCTCCTAATTATAATTTTCAAGCCCCAACAAATTTTGGTTTGGATCAATCTAGTAGCGGATTAGGATTATTTTTGAATAAATTTGGATTTTAAAGGGCTAAGTGATGACGGATGAAGAAAGAAGAATTAGGCTGGCTCAATTAGCTGAAGAAAGAAAAAGAATAGAGGCTCAACGGCAAGCAAGAATGAATATGCTTGGTTTGGGGCGTGATTATTATAATGAGCAATTTGATGCTTCTCTTCCGCCAATGTTGACTGGCGTAAATTTGGCTGAACAACAAAATAATGGAGTACAAATTGATGAAAGCGGCAATCCTGTTTCACCGCCTCAATTTTCATCAATCCCGCCAGATCAAAGGATGCCTCAATTTTCATCTCAAAGACCGTCTGGTTCTAATGTTTCTCTTTTGAACCCACAAGTTCCTAATATTAATTATCCAGATGTACAAACAATTAATCCGCAACCGCCTACATTGGCAGACAATGCTACTCAATTTGCAAATAACGTTATAAATAGAAGAAATAACAGAATTTCTAATCAAGGAATTGATGTATCACAAGGTGCTGGAATAACTTTTCCAAATCAATCTCCGAATAACAACCAACAACAAAGCGCTCCATCTTTCCCAAACATATTGGATGCGGTTCAAAGCTATCAAAACCAACAAAATCAAGTTCCTGTTAATCGAGTAGCAGAAAATGGCCCAATAGCTGGATCAATGGATCCAAGATCATCTAATCAATATGTGTCTGCTATGGAAGCAGCAGGAGCGGGACAGGGACAGACTATTGATCAAATGGGGCTTAAACCAGGCGGCGGTATTGGATTGCAGTCTGATTTAATTGATTATGCAAAAGATGGCAGTGGAAGGATTTCATATAAAGGTCAAGATACTGGATTAACTGCTGATGAATTAAACGATGCCGCAAATAGATTTTCTAATAATTATGGCTCTCCAGATCATTACAAAAAGACTTTTGGTAACCAAGAATTCCTATTGGCGGTAGCCATTGGGCTAAACTCATTAAGCACATTCCCAAATCAACAATGGGGACAATATTTGCAAGGCCAAATGGAAGGCATTCAAAAGCGCAAAAACGCTATTGATGGCGCTAATTGGCTATTAAGCAAAGGTAGAAAGGATCTTGCAGAAGCAGTTGCTACTGGCTCTTTAGACTTTGATAAAGCATATGCTGAATTTACCAAAAAGCCTGAAGAAACATTTAGAGAGCTTACTGCCGCAGAATACAAAGAAATTGAACACGATCCATTAACAGGTGGTCGAATCCAAGTTAGCGAGACAACTGGCCAACGTAAAGGAGGCCCATACAGTAAATCAACTGCTCCGACCGTGACTGTTAATCTTGGTGACAAAGGCATTGGAAAAGGTTATGAAGAAATGGGCAAAGAATTTGCTCCTGGAGACGTTAAATTAATTGATGATGCTGAAAAAGCAGTTGGAAGAATTTATTCTCTAAACAATACTGCTGACGCTATTGTTCGTGGCGCAGTTAGCGAAGGCAAAGAAGGATTTGAAACTGGCCCATTTGCTGAATTTAGAAAAGGTGTTGATGCGTTCTTGGTTGGATTTGGAAGTAGAGATAAAGCAAGAGTAAACAGATTAACTGACGCAGAGTTGATTAACGCAACACTTGGTGCTGATGTATTTGGCGCAATTGGAGAGCTTGGAATTGGGGCAAGAGGACTTGATACTCCGGCAGAAAGAGAATTCTTGAGACAAGTTCTTACAGGAACAATTGAGACAACTCCAGCCGCTTTGTTGTACATGACTTATATAAGACAAAAAATTCAAAGAAGCGTAATTGATCGATACAACAAAAGGCTTGATAGTAACGTTTATGGCCCATTTAAAGAGCAAAGAGGTTTAAAAAACATTGAACAACCATCATCTATATTTACAGATGACGAAGGCAAATTAAAAGAGTTTAATAGTTACACAGAAATGCAAGATTGGCTTGAAAACAAAAAAACTCAATATTCTGAAAGCACAACTACACAAGGTGCTGGAACAGTTACAAAAGACGGTGTTGAATACGAAATTGAGGAAGTTCAATAATGCCTATATATAAATTTAAAAATCCAAACACCGGACAGGCTGTTCAAGTATGGGCTGATACAAAAGATATGGCGATTCAAAAGTTTCAATCTGAAACAAGAGATCCAAAAACTTTTCGTATTAAAGATCCAAGATCAGATGTATCTCAAAATATAACCGCATTTGATGCTAAAGAGGCAGTTAAGATTTCTCAAAACACGCCAAGCGGCGGTCTTGGAACTCAAATTCTTGGCGGCGTAACTACTGGATTAGCAAATCTTGCTGGGCTACCTGTTGACGCTGTTAGTTCAGCTATGGGCGCTTTTGGGCTTCCAACAAGTGATAAGCCCATAATGGGATCTGAATTTTTAAAAGAAGCATTTGAAGTTCCATTTTTTAATGTTGATACATTGAAATTTGAAAAAAGGCCGTCAGAAATGCCTCCACAAACTGGCGCAGAAAGATTCGCCAGAAGAGGCGCAGAGTATGCCGCAGGATCTGTTGCTGTTCCAGGAGTAGGTGGACTAAAACAAATTGGATCAGCTTTAACTGCCGCAGGCGGAGAGCAAACAGCTTTGGAATTGACTGAGGGAGATATTCCAAAATGGTTACAGCCAATTATAGGTATTGCATCCTCTGTAGTTCCTGGTTTATTAAAAACTGGCGTATCAAAAGGTTTTCAAAAATTTGAAGGTACAAATCCATATCAAGTATATTCTTCTGGAATAAGAAAGGAAGCATCTAATCTTTATTCTCGAATTCGTGATAATAAAAATCTAGTAATAGATCCAACTATTTTTCAAGGATTGGAGAATGATGCATTTAACTTTGCAAAACAAAATGGACATACATTTATAGACGATGCTGGAAGAGAAGTAATTAAAAAAGATTTTGAAAAAACAAAAGAAATATTAAGCACTTTGAGAGGAAGAGATCGCCAAAATTATGTTAGCGGCGCTCAAGCAATGTCTGACAGACTAAGTATTCAAAATGCTATTGAGGATGCTGAAGGTGCAGAAAAGGCAATGCTTGGCTTTATTTGGAATCAATATAAAAACAGAGTTTCGTCTCAACTTGGCCCAGAATTCCAAATGGCAAATGAATTGTGGAGACGCTCATCAAATGCTAACAAAATACTAACTGAATTGAATATTGCTGGAAATGCAATTGATCAAGGCGGAGACGCATATAAGCTGGTGCAAAGTAGACTTAGAAACTTGCTAAATAGAATTGACAAAGGTTATGAGCCTACTTTTAATGAAAAAGAAATAGAAGCAATAAGAAATGCTTCAAAACAGACAAACGTACAGTCTATGGGAAGGTTCTTGCAACAATTTGGATTTAGCGGTAGAGGAATTGTTGGAATGGCTACTGGAGCCGCACTTCCAGGAAGCGCTTATGCTTTAACTGGAGATTTAGGAACAACGGCACTTGTAGCTGGATTGTCAACTGGAGCATCTGCCGCCGGACGAGGCATGGCCAGAGGATCTCAAAGCGCAAAAGTAAATAAAATGATTGAAGAAGTTTTGGCAAATCCAAAACTAGGGCCAGAAGCCAAAGATCAATTAATTAGGGCTATACAAACGTATGCAGCGCAACAAGCAGGCGGTATTGCTGAAGGCGTTGAATCAGGCGTGCAATCTATAATGCCATAAGGGAATATAAATGAAGCCAGAACGTATGGATAAAACGAAGATTGAAGGCATTGTACAAAACGCTGTGCAAGATGCTGTTGACTTCATTGAAAGCGAAATAGCAGAAGATAGGATTAAAGCCCAACGTTACTTTGATGGCGAAGTGGATATTGGCCAAGAAGATGGCAGATCAAAGGTAGTTGCCACTAAAGTGCGGGACACGGTTCGAGCTATTAAGCCAAGCCTTATGCGCGTGTTTCTATCTACTGATAAGCCTGTTGAGTACGTTCCAAAAGGGCCAGAGGATATAGCAACGGCGCAAATGGCAACTCAGTATATGCACTGGGCATTTAGCGAGATTGGTGGATATCGCATTGTAAATGATGCGTTCCATGACGCATTAGTTAAGAAAGTTGGAGTTCTAAAGGTATATTGGGACAAATATACAGAATCTGAAACATACTCTTATACGAATCTAACCGATGATGAATTTACCGCAATTGTTAGTGAAGATGACATTGAAGTTATTGAGCATAGCGAAGAAAGTTCTATGTCCATTGATGAAATGGGCATGGAAATGGAAGCTAGAGAACATTCTGTCACGATTATACGAAAGAATGAAAAAGGGCAGTTAAAGGTTGAATCAGTGCCGCCAGAAGAATTTATGGTGGACAGAAACGCTCGATCAATTGATGACTTCTATGTCATAGCTCACCGCACCGAAATGCGCGTATCTGACGTGGTTAACATGGGATACGACTTTGATCAGGTATCAAAGCTCACCGGAATTGGATCAAGCGATACATATTCAGAACAAGAAGATTTTGAGCGTCGCGGATATCAGATGGACGAGGATGAGCAAACGCCAGACTTGTCAATGAAGCTGGTGGCGATTACCGAAGCCTACATGAAAATGGATATCGAAGGCACTGGAGTTGCCCAGTTATACAAATTTATACTTGGCGGTAACGACTATCAGTTATTGGATTATGAGCCTTGGACAGAGATTCCATTCGCCATATTTGAGGTCGATCCAGAGCCACACGCATTCTTTGGTAGATCAGTAGCTGATTTGATTATGACTGATCAAGATGCATCTACAGCTATGCTTCGTGGCGTACTGGATAACGTGGCATTGACCAACAATCCAAGGCTTGGATTTGTAGAAAATCAGGTCAATGTAGACGATCTCTTAAATAACGAGATTGGCGGTATTATCCGCATGAAATCTCCAAACTCTATCCAAGAGATATCTGTGCCGTTTGTAGCAGCTAACACGCTTTCGGCTATCCAGTATATGGATCAGATGATTGAGGGCAAGACAGGCGTTTCTAGGGCCGCTATGGGCCTAGATCCAGATGCCTTACAAAACACCACCGCTACGGCGGCTCAGTTGACCGCACAGGGCGGCGCGGCTCAGATAGAGGTAATGGCAAGGAATCTGGCAGAAGGTGGCATGAGGCGCTTATTTAAGCTCATGTTGAAGCTGTTTGTAGAGAACAGTGACGAAGAGCAATTAATGCGCATGAATAGCCAGTTTGTGCCTATTGATCCACGCTCGTGGAACACCAATATGGACGTTATGTGTAACGTTGGATTAGGCACCGGAAAAGACGATCAGAAGGTTGCCGCACTGCAACAAGCTCTAGGGCTACAGATGCAAATATGGCAGACATATGGCCCAGGCAATGGCTTGGTAACGATGACGCTAATTCGCAATACGTTGGCAGATATGTTGGCGGTTGCTGGCATTAGAAACAGTGATAGATACTTCTCTCCATTAAATGAGCAAATGGAACAACAATTGATCCAGATGAAGATGATAGAAGCATCACAGAAGCCACAGCCAATTGATCCTGGTACGGCAATGGTGCAAGCCGAGCAACTCAAGGCTCAGACTAAGGCGCAAACAGATTTGGTCAAGATGCAAGTAGATGCTCAAAAAGCTATTGCTCAGGATGACAGAGAGCGCGATAAGATGGATCAAGATTTACTTATCGAGGCCGCTAAGATACTTGGACAATATGGAGCAAAAGTTGATGTTGAGGCTATAAAACAAGCCCAACAAGCTCCTAGATATCCAGATCAAGCTCCCGCTCAAGCTGTTACTGGCGGAAGGTTTTAATGAACATTAAAGATAAAGCATCAAAGGTTAGACAGCTTCAAAACGACGAGACTTTTATCTCAGTTATAGAGGCTGTTAAATCTAAACAAGTTGCAATTTTTTTAAACGCAAACTCTACTGAAAAGGATCGAGAAAAGGCGCACAACGTTATTTGTGCATTAAGCGAAGTCAAGGATTACATTAACTCAGTTTTAACTGACGAAAAAATCTTTGACAAAAACAACTAAGGGAGATAAGCACCGTGTCTGACACGACTGAAAACCAATTTGACGGAAGTATTGAGCAAGCAGTTGGACTTATTGTACGAACTGACGAGCCAGAAGAAGTAGAGACAGAAGAAGTTACTGAGTCCGAAGATGCCACTCCAGAAATGGAAGCGTCAGAAGAGGTATCGGATGAGGTAGATGACGCTGAGGTCGACGACAGCGAGGAAGAAGAGGTAGAAGTCGAAGCGAAGGATAGTGACGAAGAGGCTGATGACGAAGCCGATTCTGAGGAACCAGTTTGGCACGTTGTCAAAGTAGACGGCGTGGAAGAGCGGGTAAGCCTAGAGGATCTAAAGCGAGGTTATTCAGGCCAAAAGTATATCCAAAAAGGTATGCAGGAAGTTGCTCAATCTCGAAAAGAGCTTGAGTCAATGTACAGCGATATCAATGCTATAAGGCAGAACGTAATTCAACTAGAGCAGATGTATCAATCTGGTCAAATTCTGCAAGAACCAAAAGCACCTACAAAGGCTTTATTCGACGAAAATCCGTTAGGATATGTAGAAGCAAAAGCCCAATATGAAGAGGACATTCAGAAATATCAAGCTCAAAGACAGCGAATTGCGGAAGAAATGCATTACGCAAAAGAAGCTGAAAAAAGAGCTAAGGCTATTTACACTCAGCAGGAAGCGATTAAATTAATCGAATTAGTGCCTGAGTTGAAAGATCCGCAAAAATCTGAATCTCTTAAAAATAGGATGTATAAGTTAGCTACTGAATACTATGGTTACACTCATAAAGACATGGAGGAACTAATAGATAGCAGAGCAGCTAGGATCTTAGCAGATGCCACGAAGTACAGGAATATGATGGATGGCAAGTCGAAAGCCGAGGCGAAAGTCAAGGGCGCGAAACCAGTCATAAAGCCTGGGGCAAAGAAAGTTGAAAATTCGCGCCAAAAAGCAATGGAACGGCAACGGGCCAAATTTAAACAAAGCGGACGCATCGAAGATGCTCTCAGCTTTATTGTTAATGAATAACTTTGAGGTAAACTAAAATGGCACAACCAACCAATACTTTTGACAGCTATGATGCTGTCGGTATTAGAGAGGATCTCTCTAATATCATTTATGACGTATCTCCAGAAGATACACCTTTTTACTCTAAAGCAAAAAAAGTAAAAGCAACCAACACTTACCATGAGTGGCAAACAGATGCTCTTCGCTCTTCTGCGGCTAACGCTCACATTGAAGGCGATGACACAACTGCTAACTCACGTTCAGCAACTGTACGTCGTGGTAACTACACTCAAATCTTTAAGAACGCAGTTATCATTCCTGATACTGACAAAGGTTTGAATAAAGCTGGTCGCGCATCTGAGATTGCTTATCAAATGCTCAAGACTGCTAAAGAGCAGAAACTTGACATTGAGAAAGCTCTCTTTGACAACAACGCTCGCGTTGCTGGCAATAGCTCAACTGCTCGTGAACTTGCTGGTGCTCCTGCATGGTTGATTTCTAACACCGACTTTGGCGACAACGAAGGTGCAGATCCAACTGGTGACGGAACTGACGCTCGTACAGACGAGACGACTACGCTTCAAGCGTTTGATCAAACTCGTTTTGACGGTGTTATGCAGTCAATTTGGGAAGCTGGTGGCAAGCCAGACACTGTTTATCTTTCAGCATTCCAGATGAACAAAGCTCTTGCTTTCACTGGTAACAACAATCAGCGTTCAGCAGTTCAGGCTGGTGACATGAAAGTTGTTAAATCTCTCGACGTGTACGTCACGCCTTGGGGAACGATTGAGTTCCTTCCATCTCGTGAAAACCGTTCACGCGACGTGTTCATCATGCAAGACGACATGTGGTCAGTTGCAGTTCTTCGCGGAACTACAAACACTGAGCTTGCAAAAACTGGTGACAACACGAAGCGTCAAGTCGTAACCGAGCTAACTCTCGTATGTAACAACGAGAAAGCACACGGCGGCGTATTTGACAACACAACATCTTAATGATGTATGGGGGGCTAAATGCCCCCCTTTTTTTAGGAGCTTGTTTTGAAAATTAAAGAAATAGTTCATCACGATGACGGCGGAGATACTCTTACCGTTGAAAGAGTGTATGACAATCAGCCAGTTTTAGATTCTGTCAAGCAAATAAAAGATGCCGGACTAGGGCAGACTGGCGATAAAAGGCTGGTAGGACGCATTCCTTTGCATATAATGGCGCAATGGCTCAAAGAGGCTGGCATTAGTTGGACTGACCATGAGGCGGCCAAAGAAGTTATTAAACGCAAGATATTATCTGGCGATTTTAGTAAGTTAAGAGTATGGGAAGGAACATACTGATGGATCAAACTTTATTCAACTGGGTTTTTGGTATAGCTACTACATCGTTAGGATTTCTTGCTCATACCATATGGAGTTCTATACGAGACATGCAGAAGGCTCAATCGAGGCTTCAAACAAGACTCAGTGAAGTAGAAGTTTTAGTCGCCGGAAGCTATGTTAAGCGCCAAGAATTTGAAAGATTTGTTGATAGAGTTATTGATAAGTTAGATGCTATCGACGCTAAGATTGACGGAAAGGCTGATAAGTAATGGCCAAAGTTAAATCTTTCGACGTAAAAGCAAAGCCAGTTCCTAAAAGAAAAAAGTTAAGTAAACGTAAAAAATTAGCAAGAATAGCAAAAAAATCTAAAGCCAAGAGTCCATTATTCCGATGAGAAAACTACTACTAGCGCTACTTTTAACTATCCCAGTTGCAACTTCTACCGCAACAGATACTGTAAGTAGCACGGTATCTAGTACGGTTTCTAGCTCATCAAATACAGTCGGCACTACTACTGTAGATAAAACAGTAAACAGCGCACACTCTCCAAACGTAATCGTAAACAATACCGATATCTGTACTACTGGAGTTGCCGGTGCGGTGCAAACTCAGATACTTGGAATATCTGGCGCAACAACCATCCGTGACGTTAATTGTGAAAACTTAAAATTGTCAAAACAGCTATACGCTATGGGCATGAAAGTTGCCGCAGTTTCATTATTATGTATGGCGGATTATAGAGTGTTTCAATCAATGTGGGACGCTGGTACATACTGCCCAATCAATGGTTTGATTGGCAAAAACGCAAAACAAGCATGGCTTGCTAATCTTGATCGAGTGCCAGAAGGTGCGCTTGAATACGAAAAGTTAGTATTAGCAAAAGAGGTTGATAGGTCAGAAAAGTTTAAAGACAAGCATGATAAACAAAAATGCTTACTTCATCCTTACTATTGCGAAAAGTAGCATTATCGCTACTAATTCCTAGTTTTTGTCTTGCGGTAGATACTACCGACAATCTTATTGACAATGATCAATGGATCATTGATGGCGATATAGATTTTTGGGAATCTGGCGCTGACAGTGTTATATGGGTTTATAGCAATACAGAAGCCACCGTATCTCAAGTAATAGATTTAAGCCAGTACGAGTTCATTGGCGACATAAGATACGGCATGAGCGCATACGGATGCAACAACACTCCTAGCGGCGCTTGGTGCGAGCAAACTGCCGACACCAGCTACTACGACACTCTTACTGTTACGGTTAATTATGGGAATAACACTTACACCGATACAGTAACGTTAAATTACAATGATTACTTCGTAGATTACAATTTCTCGTTTACAGCCACAGAAGATTACAGCACCGCAACTATTAGCTTTACTTCGCAAGATCCAGGCGGATGGAATGGATACTTTGCCAGCGCGACTACAGACGTATATTTCAATCTCGATTACAACACTTACACCGAGATGCTAGTTACCGATCCTGCGCTAGATGACATTATCAATCCAGACTTCTCTGATATAGCAATAGATCCAATTGCCGACATTGGCATTGATCCATCTATGGATGTTGGCGTTGATACTACAATGCCAGCGCTTGATCCAATAGTTGTTGAGATTGACATGCCTGGGATGGATACAACTATGGACGCTCCAATGGACATGGCAGACATGAGTATGCCAGACATGGAGATAGCTCCAATGGAGTCTCCAGAAATGTCAGAAGAGGTTGTAGTTGAGATCGAAATGTCAGATCAACAACCAACTCCAGAAATGGCTCCAGCAGAGCAACGGCAAGAGCCAGAAGTGGCGCAAGAGCAATCTTCGCAAGAGCCTGACGCTAAAGTTGAGCAGGCGCAATCTGAGCAACAAGAATCATCTAGTTCATCTTCTGCTGGCAATTCTGAAACCAAGTCTAATGTCATAACGATCACCGAAATGAGTATGCAACAGGTTGCCGCTAATTTTGATTCAGCCTATGACGCGCAGGCTCAGGCGGTAGCTATTGCGGTTATGTCAATGTCAGCGCCAAGCTATGAGGCAGTGGCGCAACTTCGAGATGCTGAGTTTTACGATATTATAGAAATCAAGGAAACTAACAAGCTAAAAGATAGACTTTGGGGCGCAATTTATTTAGACGATAAGAAATGGAACGAAATGGTGGATGAACAATATGAGTACAGAAATTAACGTAGGCGGCATTAAATTTACTGGTGGAAAAGTTTTTGCGGTATTGACTGCGCTTAGTAGCGCGGCCGGTATCGTTTGGGGAGCCGCGTTGTTCTGGCAAGATTATGAGGGATTAAAAGCAAAGCTCAGAAATCTTGATCCAGGCGCAATCGAGACTCAAGTAAACACTTCTATGATTAAAGTAGAGGAGGCAATTAGCTATGCAAGAGATATTAAGGAAGATTTACGAACTGATGTTATCAATGTTGAAAGCGCTTTATCTGATGTTGAAAAAGCCATGCGAGATGTTGAAAAACGGAATCGTGATGTTTTGGCAGAAGCTAAAATCTATTTTGAAGATCGCATTGGACAGATAGATAGCAAGTCTAAAGAAAACGAAAGCTCCAACCGCAAACTTGTCGAGGACTTTCAAAAGTGGTTTGACGAAAGATTGCAGTCGGTAGATGCGCAGTCTCAGGCAAACTTAGACAAAAGTCGCAAGGCACTAGATGACGCGCAATCTAAGTTTGAATCAAGGATGGCGGCATTTAATGAAAATGCAGTTGCATGGGAAGAGCGCAACAGAGAAGCAATTGTTAACGCTCAGAAATGGTTTGACGAGCGAGTTGTGTCAGTTGACGCACAAATGAAAGAGCTTGAAGAGCGCATGAACAAGCGCATAGATCGAGCTATGACTAACATATTGTCGGAGCAATAATGGTTAAAAAAGTCTATCAAAATCCAAAAGGTGGCCTAAACGAAAAAGGCCGTAAATACTTTGAGAATAAAGAGGGCGGAGACTTGAAGGCTCCAGTTAAGTCTGGAACCAATCCAAGACGCGTATCTTTCGCCGCGAGATTCGCAGGGATGAAAGGCCCTATGACTGATTCTAAGGGCAGGCCAACTCGTAAAGCGTTGGCGTTAAAGGCTTGGGGCTTTGGAAGTGTTGAGGCCGCAAGAAATTTTGCTAACAAACACAAAAAGAGTAAATGATGAAACGAGGACTTTACGCAAACATTCACGCAAAGCGTGAGAGGATTAAAGCTGGATCTGGTGAGAAAATGAGAAAGCCAGGTACTAAAGGCGCTCCAACTGCTTCGGCATTTAGGAAGTCTAAGAAAACTGCCAAAAAAAAATAATTGGCTGATCCAGTAGCTAGGCGTAATTCTCGTTACAAGAACGCTTACGGAATTACTTTTAAAGATTACGTTGAAATAGCATTTAGGCAAGACAATAAATGCTTGATCTGCGGGATAGACGGCAAGGATACAGATAGAGGTAAATTATCTGTTGATCACTGCCACAAATCTGATCAAATTAGAGGATTAATTTGTCAGAAATGTAATACTGGGCTTGGGCTTTTTAAAGACAATCCTAAAAGTTTAAGTAAAGCTATTAGATATTTAAAACGATTTAAGAGGAAGCAGTTATGTTTGGAATGGGGCCGGAAGTTTTATTGGCTGCTGGCGGTAATCTCATGGGCATTGTCTCCGGTTTACTGGCGAACGCGCAAAAGGCAAAAGCAGACCAACATAAAATGATGATGGAGAAGCTCACGTTCGATCTAGAACGAGAGAAAATCCATTCAGAGCTATCAAACAAAGAGTTTCAGGTAAGGACTTCTGACAAGTTTTCTAGCTTAACCAGGCGCATATTGGTTTTGGCTTTTCTAGCTATGGTGGTTGTTATCAGCCTTGCGCCAATGATTGCACCAATAGATATTGCAGTGCCAGTTGAAATGAAGTCTGGCGGCAAGTATCTATTTGGGCTTATTGACACAACAAAAACATGGACTGAGTGGAAGATTATTGAACACGCGGCCATGTTCAGGACTACATATGACCAAGTGCTTATAATGGTATTTAGTTTCTATGTAGGATCATCCGCAGTTAAACGTTAAGGAGACAAAATGAAAACTTGCCCAACTTGCCCAAGCCCTAAGAAATGCATGGCCGCTGGTGAATGCATGATGAAGAAAATGGCTAAAAAAAAGTCCAAGAAAACCAAAGCTAAAAAGGGATACTAATGCCATTAATAAAAAGCAAATCAAAAAAAGCCTTTCAAAAGAACGTTGAGGCTGAAATTAAGGCTGGCAAACCGCCAAAACAGGCTGTTGCCATCGCTTATTCGGTAAAACGTAGGGCTGGCAAAAAGAAAAAGTAATGTTAATCCGCATCCTGAGCTTGCTTATAGCACTGGCTTGCTCAGGATGTAGCGTCATTGCGGCCAAGAAGATATTGGACGCTGCTAGGCCTGCTCCGGTGTACAATGTGACTTATCAATGCCCAGCCTTGATCACTGATCGGGCTAAGGAAGAGATCCGGCATGCGGTTATGCAGGAGCTTATGATGGACAGGTATTTTGAGGATTGTGACATAGATGTCGACTGCTACAGACCATAAATGTATCTATATAGAATGGGTCGATGCCGTAGCTGACTCAGGATGGGAAGAAACAAAAAAGCCTGAGCTACACGATTGCTACACCTTGGGCTTTATCGTGGCCGAGGACGACAATGCAATATGCGTTGCATCCGCCATATCCAAAAAAGAATCAAACGCCAAAATGCATATACCGAAGGCTTGGATCAAAAGAGAGGCTAGATTCACCATGGAATCCATAAAAAAAGCCCCAAAACGCGGGGCTTGAGGGGAGGAGGAGAAAATCATCCGAGAGAGTTGAATGCCTCATAAATTCTCTCAACTGAATCATATCCGTATTTTCTGGCCAAAGCAAGCGCCTCAGAAGCTGTATATATTTTCCCGTCAATAAACGTAAATAGAGGCTCTCCAGCGCGTTCTTTTCCAGTGGCCACCAGATAGTATGGCCCAAACTTTATGTGCTTTATGCGCTTCTTAAACTTGCGTAAATTGATGCTCACCATCCAAGCACTTCTGCCAATCCAAAGTACATAGCCACAAAAAATATTATTACTAGAATCATGGCGCCCATCCCGATGAGGTTAATCTTATCTGCCCCAAGGATGCTATGCTCTGGATCTGCGTATGTAAGCTCCTGAGATATGGCGTTAAACACTTCCTCAGCCTTCAGTATCTTATGTATATTTGGGCAACTATTGCCATTTTCCCAGCTACTAACAGTCTTGGGATGCACCTCAAGTTTATCT
>Ga0222715_10000891_pt1 | contig 29480 bp, 27 predicted proteins | sample C33_9DmetaG_FD_165056 | JGI IMG/M metagenome (GOLD analysis project Ga0222715, IMG submission 165056) | Estuarine water microbial communities from San Francisco Bay, California, United States - C33_9D | ecosystem: Environmental > Aquatic > Marine > Unclassified | place: USA: California...
GTCATTTTCAAAATTATCACACACAATAACCTCTCTCTTTACGCCCATATTCGCAAAAAATTCTCAGGCAGACACAAACGATACAATCTTATTCACACTCATTCTATTATTCTCGTTGGCATTAGACATTGGGAAAATCCTTTCAAAAATACTGACCTTCTTCACGTTTTTAATCCTAATATTACACAGTCCATCATTCAATTATTTCATTTTACTTCCTTTTTACAAATACTCAATCAGAGCGAAGATGTTTCAGACAATGTTTATGCTATTACAGATATAAACATTGTTGATAACAAACCATCAACCACGGTTACCTATGAAGAAGACGATGACGCCGCAATCGATGTGGACGAGATATAGCTTCCAGTAATATAGTATTTTAAAACGTCTTCATATGTTTGTTCGTTCAATTTCAACAATTGATTGATTTTTTTATTTTCGTATAACTTTTCGCCAATATTTTCTATACTCCATGTAAACATCCGCTTATCGATTTCGTCTTTAGTCCAAGTATCTTTATCGTCTATCATATTTCGCTGCATACTCGTAATATTCTTTCGGATTTTATCAGAAACAGATTGCAATTCTTGTATATATTCTTGAAACAATGGGATAGTTATTTTATCATCGCCTACCAAATACTTTGTTCTATAATTTTTCATAATATTCTTGTAGCTCTTCATAACAATCTCCATTCCGTTTGTTCTAATATCAACGCCAGGTAAGTGAGGTAAAAAATCATTTCCTAAGAAAAAACAAATAAAACAATAATCCAATAATCGTCTAGCATCATACTCTTTATAATTCATTGTATCCAATACACACATACCTAGTTTCGATATATTCATACCATAAATCGTATCCGTACCATGATTATCAAACAGCTTTATACCTTTGAAATCAGGAGCTTCTCTACATACAAAAATATTCTGACAATATTCAATGTGTATCATAGAAAGCATTAATAAGTCCGCATCTAGACCATAGACCACTATATTTTCTTTATGGTTCTGTCGTCTAACCAAATCAAATATCTTTTGTTCACCTTCCCCGAACTCATCTGTAGCAGATATATATAATTTATCCAAATGATATTCATCTTCTCGGTGTTTGAACGCATCGTAAATCGCGACAGATAGTTTCTCCATAAACGGCATTCCAGCAGTAATTTTGACAATATCCCATCCAATTTCAGTAATACCCTGTTCAGTTAACAATCGTCTAACAAACTTGGTTTTTGCCCTTCGAAGTTGCTGTTGTGCTCTCTTCGCCTCAGGAGCAATACCGTCAAATGTAATGTATACACTTTTTGATGGACGAAAATAACGGATATAACTGTCAATCATCATAATTACTTTATCATATACCCGACGTTCAAACTCTTCATCATCACCCGTGTACTTAGTAATATCATCGTGTTCTAATGTCCGAACACTGTCATATATAATAGAATTGGAGTCAATATACAAATGTTGTATATCAGATGTCTTTTTTATGGTATCAAATGGAGACAATACATTTGGATATTTACGGATAATGCTTGAGAAATATTTTGGAATGCCCATAACTACATAATTACGACAAGATATGTCTATATGGTTATACAAATATATATCGCATTATTGTATATCAAAAATGTTCGAAACTATATCAAAAATGTTCGAAACTATATCAAAAATGTTAAAATACATATCAGAATATATTTTCCAAAGAGGATTACATACAGTTGTGTTGGTAGGGCCTTACTTTTTATATACATACTTCTTCTTTTTCTCTATATTCAACGCAAATGTCCAAGGATTTATGACAATATTGGGGAGTATTTTAGCAATCATTGTGTCGGTTATTGCTTCAAATGCATTGAACAGTTATGATAGACATAGTATAAAAAATGACATTTGTTTATTCAATGCGCACTCTATAGGTGGGGTATTAACACGAATGGCGTCGAGTATTACGCTATATAGTTTTATATTATCATATTTACTTTACATTTCACTTAGTTTAAACATATTACTATTCAATATATTTCCTATTATTTTCGTAGGCTTGTTGACAATAAGTGATATGGTCTGGCAAAAAATGCATGGTTGCATTAGTAGTGTACAGATGCTTTCAGCAGTTATAAGTGGTATTATTGTTGGTGTTGTATGGGGGGCGATCGCAACTAACAGCAAATCATTAGACTTATTTTATACGACAGGAAGCCAAGAAGTTTCTTCATGCAGCGTGCCTTCAAAAATTATAATCAAACGTAGTACACAAGCTAGTGAATAAAATATAAATCTAATGTATAAACAAAATATGGACCCATTGGTATTTTTAACTGTATTTTTACAATTATCACCGTTTATCATTGTTAGTTTTTTTACGTTATCTTCTATATTTAACAGTGAAATACGCGGATTAATATATTTAGTATGCCTATTAGTAACAGTTGGAATCGCATATGGTTTGAACCGGAATGATCTCACATTCATCAATAAAGACAGCATACCGGTTTCTACACCTGCTCATTGTGGGACATTAGAAATATTCAAAGGAACCAACTTTTCAATTGGACAAGTAATATTAACATTTACATTTACATATTTACTTACCAACTTAATATTAAATGACATACGAGAACCCGACTCCCATTTTGTCAGCAATAATTGGCCAACTATTACATTCTTCAGTATTATTTTATTCACGGATTTGATACTCAACGTAAAGACCAACTTCTTTGGTAACAGGACGATAGGATTAATAATACTGGCTATAAGCATAATATTGATATTCTTCAAACAAATAACTGGCAGAACACTTGTGCATAAACTTGGGACAGGAGAATTAATTGGATATACATTTTTAGTTTTAAGCGTATTGACAATATTATCTTATATAGGTGAGGGTAAAGAACCCGGAACATATTGTTATAACCTACGACAAACATCGTTTTCATATTTGGTCGGCATTGGATTCGGGTTTTTGAGCGGCGGGCTAATTACACATATATTCAATAATGATGAATTGAAATATTTTCCGATAAATACAAACAAAGATAAATGCAAAAAGGCAACAAATAAAAAATACAAATGCCGCAAAATCACAAAATAAATCGTAAACAAATAATGTATATTTTTACGATTTACAAATCAAACTGATCAATATTTATTCGAAACCATTCTCTCAAAGAATTGGCCTGTCTATGTCGGTATGTGTCATCGGCCATCATACTAACGATATGATGCTTATTCAAAAAAACCTTCAAAAAATTGTTCAAAATCGGAACCAATAATCCCTTTTTATATTTCTCATCACACTCTTCATAAGTATATTTTTCATTTCCAAGACGGTCATTTACATTATTATGAAAGACAAATAAATACATTTTTAACTCGTCTTTAGTTGCAACTTTTTCAATATTATTCCGACTTAAATATCTGTTCGAATGTTCAGAGCATGCTGGACACGGCAAACTTTTACAAATTGTTACTATCCACGTAATGATTTCTCTTCTCATTTTAACAAAATGGTCGTCTTTAACCTTTTCTACTATTGTATGGAAAAAATACCAAACCGCCGGTCCCCAAAATCGCTTAGAACCCGCTTTTGGAACAGTATCAATTGGTTTAATAACTGGTTTTACTGGTTCGACTTTTTTAGTATACGGCGGCGGAACCGATGGTCGATATGCTCGCCTGCGTCTTCCCATCATCATAAAATTAGTATTTACAGTTGTAACTGGTTGGGTTGTTGCACCTACTACCTTCCCGGTTGCGCGTGCATTTGTGAACAACATTATTATAATATATATAAATATATACTATAAATATATAGTATATGGCTACGCACACAAAAGAAGAACTAATAACTAATATTAAGGAATGGGTTCGGTTAGATAATGAACTGAGATCGTTAAAAAGAGAAATCGACAAACGAAAAAAAGACAAAAAAGAGATAACCAATACACTTACCGAAATAATGAGAGAAAATGAAATAGACTGTATTGATATTAAAGATGGTCAGCTATGTTATAAGCAAAAAAATATAAAAAAGCCAATAAACCAAAAATATTTACTAGAAATTTTATCTAAATATTACAAAGGAAACAGTTCAAAAGCATCAGAAGTTCAAGAATATATATTAGACAATCGCAAAGAAACAATACGTGAAGAAATTACACGTAAAATAGACAATAAACCATCCAAGCCGTTTATATAATAAATACATTCGGTTGTGTTGTCGCAGAACCGCCAGTTGCAGTTTCATCACTATTTACAACGTTTTGTGAGTAACTGCCAATTCGACGAGGATTTTCAACATTTTTCATAACGTCTTCTGTATCATAGACGTTATGTTGGTTATCTACATAATAAACTATACCATTTGCTTCCATTGCATATACCTCAACCTTTTTATTTGGTTCTTGTGCATTATCTATCTCAACCACCCCATGTGGGACACCTTTCGTGTGAGTGCCACAGTATTCGCTGTTACACTTGCGCCGGCGTGTGCACTGTTCACCACTTGCGCGTTTCGCATTACACCGATTAGACAGTGGTATGGCATTTTTAAGACGCTTACGCTTGATAAAATCTTCTCTTGTCAATGACAACCGCTCATAATCATATACAAACTGCATCAATCTCCCTTTATCATCGTCATCTTCCACCACATCTTTTATTATACCGCATATACTTGTTTTCATGGAATGAAAATACTCGTCTAATTTATTATTAATTCGCTTTTCCATTATAAATCTGTTCAGTTGAGCATAATATTATTCAAATGAACATAATCAATTTTCTATACTTTATGTGCAAGTTCGTGTTGAATGTCATTTGTAATGGCATCAATACTTGTGTCTGGTTTTATACGAGTTTTATCGATACGTTTTGATTCGGCTTTGACAAACCCGTCTAAATTATCTTCGTTAGTTATTTCCCGAACAACATTGTTCTCTATATCAAGTTTTTCGTTTGCAATTTTACACTGATTGTCTGTTATATCACTAATTGTATCTGTGTCACTGTGGACACTTGCATTTAACTCAGTATTATCCGGATCGATATCATTGAACTGAACCTTTTCGGTCAAATACGACGAATAAAAAATATTTTTCTCAGTTCTCGCAATCATATATACATCCTTTAATTTTAACGCCATAAACAATACGTTTGTCATAAACACGGTTAGTGTTTTATTATCCAAATAGTTCTGTTTCATTATAAGTGCACTGAATCCGGTATTTACACTGAAACAAGACATTGCAATATAACTAAGACGTTGGTGCAGTTTATCAAAGGATAAGATCTTTCCGCGTTTCTTATCACATAATTTGTCTAACACTTCTGCTACATTCTCATTATCGGTTGGTAAATCTGGGCTCACATGTAAATATGCAATTAGTTTATTTTCTCGCTTTACCTCCGCGTAGTACATGCATATAAACGAAAAAAATGTTACTATATTCAAATAAAAAGTAATATCATACAAAGAATTACCAGCAGATACATTTTCAAATAGCGTACATATTTGACCGTTACAGTCCTGTGGAACAAATACCACTAAAAACGAACCCATCAATACACGATACATTTCAAATACCAATGCCATATAAACATTTATTTTCTGCATCAAATCTTGGTTTTCTAATATTTCCTGAATCCGTGTTTTGGGTTCATCTTCTTCAATTGTAATTTCAGTATTCTGCATTTGTATTTACAACTATATAATAGAAATACAAATTTCAACAAGACAAACGCTAAAACTATAAAAAAGTATTGATAACCATATTCATTGCGCATAATTATTTTCAAAACATTTTTCTCACCTTTGCAAAGTAGTCAATTGATAGAGAGCATGCCATACGAATATTCTGTGCAACCATAGTCTTATCGGCGGCATTATTGTAATATGCCAATCGTATAATGCTTTCGTCGTTGTGTGGATGGAACTTTTTAAACCCACAATATTTCAATATACCTTCATTCTTAAAGAATTGTTCATATAGCACATATTCCAACACCTTACCTATAGTATAATCTTCATTTTCCAATACAATATCATAGCTATGATCCATTGTAACTTCACTAATACGGATTGGTAATATGTCGGAGTCAGTTGCTAATATAAGGTCAGCAAAACGTTTTTCGAGCACTTCACATGCTTTACGGATAATATATGCATTTTCATAAATACCAATAGAATTAACCGTAAAGTCAAAGCAATCTTCGATAAAGTGTCGCTGTGCATCCAATATATAAAAGTTTTTCTTTTGCATTTCAATTTCTGATTCAGTGAGCCCTTCCGCTTTCAACTTGTTACTATGTTCTCCCCATACTTCATTTATCTTGATTGGGTCCATAGTATTGCCATAAGAACACGACGATACAATATTATACATGCTATTGTCTGCAGCACTTTTCACAACGAAATCAGCGGTTAGCTGCAGTTTTTCACCAGGAACATGATTACCAATACCCGCGCGTAACCGTGTAAAATCAATATACATATTGGTAATGGAGTTCACCGGGAATATACGTTTTTGTTCTTCTGCCGTAATATAATTTTTGGTTTCTATATTTTTAATACGGAAGTCTTCTGTAGTAACATATTCGATTGGTTCATTTGTATTTTCTTTATTTATTTCCAGCATATATTTTCCGGGTAACATCTCCAAGTCAGTCATGTGAACTGGAATACATCCTAATCTATGTTTCAAAATTTCATTATGCAATCTAGAAGTATTTGCAGTAATATCACTATTATCACCATCAATAACAGTAACGGGTATGTCACTCAAAACCACGCGGCGGATTGCATTTGCTAAACTGACATTTGTTCCTGCAAGAGTAAACTTCAGTTCATTACCTTCATTTATGATATTGCTAATAGATGGGTTCATTATTACGTATACTGTATATGTGGATTATTTTTATATCGTATACATAATCAATTTTCTGGCGGTTCATGACTTAGAATATAATCGTTAATAAACTGTGTTCTCTCTGTATATGATAAAATGCCCCATATAATTCGGGATTTCCGATACAAATACGATCTATCATTGTATAGAACTCTCCCGTGTGTAATGTTTTTTATCCGTTCATAATGATTCAAATGGTTTATCTTTGCATATTCTTCCAAATCAAACAGCATAACATACGGATTATAATTAATTACGTAAAAAATGTCGGCCAATTCGTAGTCTTTTACGTAACTTACTATATCCATTCGCAGTTCCTTTGGCTGGGGGTTCGATATGTAATTGCGAATATGCAAAATTAGTTCCCGAGGCAACGATTGTATCATATTTTCCATTACAAAAACATGATATAAAAATCTACTTTAGCATATAAAAAAAGAGCAACGCAAACATCAATACGTAAGGCAGTATTACTAAGAACCAAGCAACGTTACTAGCGCCTGCACGGCACATCAAATTAAGAATCCAAGTCCAGAAGAGAACATACAACATTTTGATGATGAATATGAGTGTAGTGCTGACAGTATCACATTGGTATTGCCCCAAGCAGTAAACATCTACATTATACATGTTTTGTAAGTAAATCACAAAAACAGTGATCAATGAAATTACTAAATAAACATATGCGGGTGTGCACAAATTACGTAAGCCGACTATTGCCATTATATAGTATATCGGGAAAAGTATTTGAATAAACCCATTATTCAATATCAACGTGTGTCAACATATGTCTTCTGCAACATACATTTTTCAGGCCAAGGTGGTCCATCACCATGCCTTCTGGTGTTTTATCTACGCGTTCTTTTGTTAAATATACCACTTTTTCTACATCTTGTCCTTGAAGGAGTTTATTGCGTCTTACTTCACTCTGATAATATCTATATTTATCAGCAAGAACATTGCCGCAAGTGAAACATTTTACTGGAATAATCATCGTATATATTAAGTTATGATATAAATTATGTATTTTTCTCTAATCAATTTTCTGCTGTAAATGTATACATGAAACTATACACACCCAAGTTATTGATTGGTTTTTTATTATTCATCATAATATTTAATCTATTGATATCGCCCAAAATTATAGAAGGCGCCGAAGACTATGACGTTGTTCGTATAGGAAGTACTTCAAACGAAAACTATGATGTTGTTCATATAGGAAGTACTTCAAACGAAGACTATGATGTTGTTGACATTATGAATGATAATAGTGACAGTATAAAAAACAGTGTAACCCCTAACTATGTTAATAATATAGATGATACTAATATCGACAGTATACATGACGTTGAATACCACGATAGCGTTGAAGATATATTGAAGCAAGAAGGTTCGTATGCTCTCTCCGGAAAAACGAATGTTTACGACCCCGTGCAAAAAAAAATAATTACATTGAATGTTCCATATGTACCGTCATCAACTACATATTATGTCCCAGGAACAAATAAATATCCTATGCGTAATTTTACACCATCATATACGGATAGCGTTGTATTAAGCAGTACACAAAAATTATTCAATCAAACCACCCCAGACCGTATTGATTATACGCCCGATAGAATTGGGGAAATAGAACCACCGCAATATGGTGATATCAAAAATAAAAGTGATTCCGTTGTATATGGATATGCAACTACTAATGTAAAAAGTTTAAACCCGGTTTCATACGATGAACTTGCACAATCATCCGAATAATAACCGCATATTTCCTTCTCGTAAGTGATGCACAATAAATACAAACAACCCTATTATCACATCAATACCCAAGAATACCCAAGCAAATGATTTCTGCTGGATTGCAAAATAGGCAAATAATCCATAAAGAAGACTATGTACCGGTCTCAAATCGTTCCACCATATTCTGCTCCCAAAGACTTCCGCTCCTGTTTTGCGTAACCCTAAAATATATATCGTTAAAAATGAAAGCGATACTACAGCGGCAATATAACCCATATAAGGTAACCAATTAGCAGGCCCTTCCTTTGCAAAATAAGCTAAACCGGTTCTCGAACCAATACATCCAACTAAAAATAAAAGAAAACGTTTTTGTATATTGTTCATTACACTATACAAAATAGAAAGACAAAAAACTACATCAGTTTATACCCCTTAGTAGTTTTCTTACGAATACTCGGAGAGTTTTCATCGTGATGTATTTTTAAATGACATTCTTCGCATATGGACATCAGATTTGCAACGTGGTTCTTATGAAAGCTACCGTCTATAAACCCCTCTTTATCCGCGTCCTTTTGATGGCGCAAATGGTGTGTTTCGGTTGCTACATTTTCCTTACACATTTCGCAAATAGTTCTCACCTTTTTAGAATTATACGTTGTCGGACTATATGATAATATGCCCTGGGTCTTTTTGAAATATTTCGTTCGCAATTGATTTGCAATTTCTAAGAACTCATTTTCCATGCGAAGAGATTTACACACCTCTAGACCATACATGCGAGGACCGGACCCATCTTTCATTATGCGATCATAAACTAAACAATCCGATTCCCTATCATAATAAACCGACATGTGCTTAAGTGATAATCCGGTCATGTTTTTTATTTCATCATATTCCACAATTTCGTGGAAATGTGTAGCAAATATAAACGAAGACTTACGTTCTGTTAACCGCATTAATCCCGCTACAAAAATACTAAGTGCGGATTCTGTCTCGGTTCCGGAGCAAAGTTCATCCCCTAGAATCAAACTATTTTCGTTCGACATATTCAAAATGACACGTAATTCACTCATTTCTACCGCAAACGTCGACAATCCACGGAAGAGGTTATCATTTCCAATAATACGTGTAAACATACTATGATATGGTTTGTAAATAAACTCACTACATGGAACGAACATACCACATTGTGCTAAGATAACCGCGATTCCGAGAGCACGTATAGTAGTAGTTTTCCCTACTGCATTTGTTCCATATAATAGGAAACCAGATTCTTTGTCAGTTCCAATTTCAATATCATTCGTTACATATATTTCATTCATCTGTATTTGTTCAACGATACAATGGCGCAGCTGTTTTGCTTTTACATAAGACCTGGTTGCATCAACATCAATTGTTGGTTTACAATAATTATACTGTATAGATACAAACGCTTTGGACTGTATAACATCTAGTTTTGCAGTATATGCCGATAAAACATCAATATATTCTGTATATTCTGCATCAATAGTTCTCACTATTTCAGAATATGCGCAGGAAATCAATCTATTTATTTTACTTTTTGATTCCAATAAACTCTTGCACACTTTCGTCACTAAAGGAAATTGCAACTCTACATTAGAACCACTTGCTTTGCCAAAGTGAATATCATTCAATTTGAATGATTCCCCCTCAATCAACTTAATTGTACTATTTTTCATTTTGGATATATATGTTTTGAATGTCTGAGACCTACGCGAAGTCATAATAAGTGATTGCCCAGACTTCTCTGTATCATATATTTTTACAATATCTGCGTTCTTGGCATCTATACATTTCGCAGCATGTTGATTGAGTTGATACAATATATCATTCAATAGTGCGGTATTTTGCTCGCGCTCAATGATTGCGTTATCAAGTTGTTCCGATACGCCCGGCTGAATTATATTGGCATTAAAAACTGACAGAGATCGTACGCCATGACAAGAGTCAATTATGAAGTTTTCTTCCAAATAATCGGTTATAATTTTACACATAGACGTAATATCGGTATCGCTATCACAAATGTCATTGAACACATATTCTTCTATATCGGTGTGTGCTTCAATAATACTTGATACATTACTCAACATCTCCAATGAATTATATAAAGATGCAATAGTATCTGGGTAAATAGACTTTATTACTATTTGTCTGTTTATTTTTTCTATGTCACGTATTTTTTTCATTTGTTTACGGATATTTTCCAGGTTTTCTCGATAAGTAGACGTGGTCATTACATACGTGATTGCGTTATATTCACGATTAAGCCATTCTTCGTCAAAGGTTGGGCATGTAATTTGCGACTGAAACATACGCTTTCCCATTGCAGTAGAGCAATTTGATAATAAAGACAAAACAGACGAATATTTATTTGCTACAAAACCTTGACTATGTGAATCATCGATTACATTCAATTGTCGTAGAGCATGATTCGCCAACAATACATTACGGGTGAGGCTATTGAATATAGGAAGCTCTATTTTACGAACAATATCGGGGTTATGTTCTCGCACAAAGTCCAATAAAAAACAAAATGATTGTGTTGCAACTGTAAACTGATAAAACTCTTCACAAACGTCATATGTCGTGTCGTCATAAAAATGAGTTATAATTTCTTTCATATATTTCTGCGTGCTGCAATTGGATACCTTTTTATCGTCCATGCCAAACTTATGGAGATTTCTGCTAATTATACCTGCATATTGTATGACCTTATTTAATTCATCATCGTCATATGGTGTAATCAAAATAACCTCGGTTGGAGAGTAAATGGATACACATCGCTCCATTTCATCAAATATAGTTGTTGTCATATGATACGTTTCGTTATGTTGGCATAAATACGATTTCCCCGTAAAAATATTTATAACAGAAATACCATATACAATTATTTTTTCATGTGAACCTCGTTGTTTTTTATGCAACTCAATCCAAATACACATAATATTGTTTGAACTTGCTGGTATCATATCAACGTCTTGTGGAATATATGTTCCACTAGAATATACCTGATCGAGGCTGCGTATTATTTTGCCAGCGACGTGCTGTTGTGTAACCACTGGAACCGTAAACCCTCCGTCGACTAATTTAGCAAGGTATTTATCCAAAGAATAATCGGGAAACCCAGCCATTATGATTTTCGCATTTTTATATTGTTGTGCCTTTTCTGAAATATTCAATTGACAACAGTCGGCATACTCTTCTATATTGCTACCAGATACATTGAACGATTCCGGTGTTTTCATACCATACACTTCATAAAATGATCCAACCATTATAAGAACTACCGTATGTTCTCCATATTTTTCACGATACGTATCAACATAATTAAAGTATTCGTCGTATATAGAAGCGTCTTTTTTTTTCATATGCAGAAAATTGATTACTATTTCACCTGAAAATACCTCTATATCAATTATAAAAGCATTTTAGGTTCTCACCTTCTATCAAAATAATGAGAGGACACAGTTACAGTTTTAATGACTATATGGAACGCGCCACAAGTCCGGAGACTATCATACCTGACGATGATTCATATGGCCATTATTGCGGCTTCAATGAACACGATAACAGTATTGTAAGCGAGAATAACAGTGACAATAGTATTGATACATATGCTATTGACATTGGATTTGATGATTTTGACTACGATTCAAGTGAGGATATCATGGTCAAAACCGGTGCGTGTGCGGCTCGCATAGTTAAATATATGATGACTACCATTTACATAGCTACTACGGTATGTGCCATATTAGTGATAATTTAATCGGTCGTATTCATAAAATTAAACAACAGCGTTTCCGGATTATGATTTTGCACATCACCACAAATCGTTTTCGCCGCTTCATACATTTCACGTAACACGTCAGATGGCGTTATTGTCCCTACCTTTATAAATCCATGTTTTATTAAATATTTCCGTATTTCTTGAATTGGAACTTGTTTCAACAACTGTCTGTCCGTAGTAATATTTCTACGCAATGTTCGGTTTGATACTAACACCGATACTGATGGTTTTACCTTTGACTTTCCTACCATATATTTGCGTCGTATTGTTTTCTTCCTCTTTGTTGCACTAAACCCTTTTTTCTTCTGTTCATTCAAATTATTTTGATATATCTTAGTAATCGTTTGATGTTCGACCGGTGGTCGCTGATAATTGACTAACGGAGCTACGTTTTCTTTTTGGCTAGGCATGGGCTGCGCTGTTTCTTGATTGATATGAATTGGTATCTTGGGGAAAGTATTTGAAATTATTGGTTGATGTTGTGTATGGACACTATTATCCATTTTTCGGGTTTTGTTCATATACGTTCTATATGTCGGTAAGACGCCGTTCTTCAAGCAACCGTATCGCGGCTCAGTTGCCGAATTAATCCGCATAGTATCAGTATTGTGTACAGGCATTTTCAATTCTACTGAAGACAATGTTGGTATATTTGGCGTTGTTGAAAATGCGGTAGCGGGAGTAGATGCACTGGTATAATTCTTCAGCGTCTGCGTTTTACGCAACATTTTTTGCTTTTCCACAATATTTTGCATAAACTCTTTTGCTTCCGTAAAAACATCATTTGTCTTTTGGCTTGATAATTGTGGTTTAGGTTCATCGTTTGTAGTTTGTTGTCGTTTAAACCGCTCTTCTTGTTGTTGTCGTATCATTTTTAATATAGCTTTCTTCTTCAGTGTATCTTCGCGCGGTTTCTTTGATATTGGTTTTACCTTTATTTTAGTAGAAGATTGTGCTGAATTATTTTTATCACGTGTTTTACGGGTTCGGCTACCAGTATTGAAAGAAAAATCGTTTGGATTTATCGTAACTATCTTTTTTTCGCTCATATAGTATAATTTTTATAACTTATACTATACATATATTTACACAAATGTGGATTTAACGCTCCCTAAATCACACATACAAATGCTTTAAATACACCGGCCTCTCTTCCACTTTCTTTTTGTTTTTCATGAACACCTTATATCCATTTTCGATATCATCAAATGATATTTTGCATTTTTCTTCATCTGGTTTACACAATGCTGTCTTACTGTGCGCAATTTTTACAAACGTAAGAAGAGCCTCCATGTCACGGCCATAACTTGCAAAATCATCTTTGTGCTTAATGAACCACTCGTCCTTTAATGAATTATCAACCAATGACCAACCGTTTTTGGTAACACAAGATGCAAATATTTGTTTCAGCTCGGGCGGAGTATATGGCTTCATTGAAAATCTCCAAATGAATCTTGAAGGTAATCCACGGTTCATATTGAAAAAATTGTTCTCTAATTCTTGTTCATAACCAGCAATTATAACCATCAAATCGTCTTTATGGTCACTTAATGCTTCACATATAACGTCTATGCACTCCTTAGAGTATGAGTCGTTACTATCAGTTCCAGAAGATAAAGAATATGCCTCATCAATGAATAATACACCACCCAGTGCTTCGTCAATAACCTTTCGTGTTTTCAATGCGGTTTGACCCAAATACCCTGCCACTAGGTCATTCCTAGTAACTTTTTTGAATGTATTTTTTGTCAAAACCCCTATCTTTGAATACATCTTACCAATTATCTTCGCCACTTCAGTTTTCCCTATTCCAGGAACACCATATAACACTGTATGTTTATAATCTCCACAATTTGTCTTTTTATGGAAACGTTGAATAAAATACAATAATTGCTCTACAATCGATTCTTTCATTTCAACCAACCCAACCATATTATTCAAATCAACCAATTCGGGTTTTATGTCACATAGGGCTTTTAAATCTATATTGTATTCGTATTTATCATCGTATAATTCGGTATCAATCAATGTCAAAATATCAGTGATCGTTTCTAATTTAGGTGTCAATATTTTCTTCTCCTTACGACGGTCGTTATGTTTATCAAACAACATATCATCGTTTACATCATGGTCTTCTTGCCATATGATATACTCGTGCATCACTTTTTTGGGATTTTGCGCAACACTTTTCGAGTCATAATTATATAAATAGTTGGTGTAAACATTCGTAATTAGTTCACTACTATCCATCGGTTCCCAACTTGTTTTTTTGGATTTTTCATCCAAATAATCTATAAAACGGTTATTGCGAATCATACCCTTTCTAATTGTAGAAAATTGATTTTATATTCTTTCATAAAACTGTTATCAATTATTTACAATTATGCAAGCGTTAGAACAAACTTCTCCCACAAAAGTTACTATAAAACGGAAGAAAAGAACATATGTTAAAAAAACTGACAATAAGAAATCTACAAAAACTTCAGAAGAAACATCTATTCTGAAAGAAATGATAGATTATGATGAAATTGCCAAACTAAAAGATACAGATATCAACGAAAATGCTACCAATGTACTTGGACACATTGGAACATATATTGAAGAGCCATATAATATCATTGAATCATACTTCAAAGGTAAACACTTAGACCGTCTTGTAAGACATCAGTTAGAGTCATACAACCACTTTGTCACATATCAGATACAACGAACAATCGACATGTTCAACCCAGTTGTTATTCGCTCTGAAAACGACTATATTCCGGAAATCAACAAATATTTATTAGAGATACATGTAAACTTTTCAAACTTCAAATTATATTCACCACAAATACACGAAAATAATGGCGCGACAAAACTGATGTTTCCCCAAGAAGCAAAATTACGAAACTTTACATATGCTTCTACTATGACGGTAGATATCACAATCGAATACATTGTTCATAATAACGACGACCATACCAACCCACGAAAACTCACAAAAACATTATCAAAAATAAACATTGGCAAACTGCCCATCATGCTTAAATCGGCCGTGTGCGTGCTTACCCAGAATCCAAACTTAAACCCACGGATTACAGGTGAATGTAACATGGATTGCGGGGGATACTTTATTATCAAAGGTTCCGAGAAAACTGTATTGGGTCAAGAACGAGCTGCCGAAAACAAAATATACTGCTTCGAGGGAAAAGGTAATACAAAATGGGACTGCATTGCCGAAATCAAATCAGTTCCGGATGACAAGTGCATTTCACCGAAACAAGTTGAAATGTTAATTTCATCAAAAAACAATGGTTTTGGAAAAGGTATATATGTAAATATCCCAAGAATCAAACAACCTATCGAATTATTTGCACTATTTCGTGCATGGGGTATAACTAATGATAAAAATATTTGTAAATATATAGTGTTAGACGTTGAAGATAAGAACAATGAAACAATTCTGCAATTTCTACAAGCATCAGTAGTAGATGCGAACCGCTATACAGAACAAGATATTGCAATTAATCATATAACTAGTTATGCTGCATACACTCCACTCAATATGGACAAAGAAACTGGTTACAACAAAAAACGCGAGTTTACAATTGAAATCTTGAAAAATGATATATTCCCACATTGCCAAACACAAGAGCAGAAATATTACATGTTGGGGTATATGGCGAACCGACTTATTCGTACAAATCTCGGTCTATTACCTCAAGATGATAGAGATTCATATGCAAATAAGCGTATTGAACTAACTGGAACGTTGCTGAACAATTTGTTTCGCAATTACTTCAATAAATTAGTAAAAGAAATGCAAAAACATGTTGTCAGAGAAATAAATAACGGTTCATGGAGGTCCCGCGAAGACTATGAAAATATCATCAATCTTACGAATATTTATAAAATCATGAAATCTACCACAATTGAAAATGGAATCAACCGCGCGCTTTCAACCGGTGACTTCAGTATCAAGCAGTCGAATAGTAGTAAAGTAGGTGTTGCACAAGTTTTGAACAGATTGACATATATTTCAAGTGTTAGTCATCTTCGTCGCATAAACACGCCACTTGAAAAAAGTGGAGAATTGATTGCACCTCGTAAATTACACAATACCACGTGGGGGTTCTTATGTCCTGCAGAAACCCCGGAAGGACAATCGATTGGTATTGTGAAAAATATAAGCTACATGGCACATATTACCATTCCAACAAATAGCTCTTCTCTGTATGATTATATAAAGCCACATATTACACAGCTACATAAAATTACACCAGAAGCTGCACATAACAAAGTGAAAGTATTTATAAATGGCGCATGGCAAGGAATTTCCGACAACCCGGTTGAGCTGTACACCAATCTGAAAATGAAAAAGGCAAAGGGTATTATCAATGTATATACATCTATTGTATTCAACTTCAGGGAGTTGGAAATACGAATATGCAACGATGGCGGAAGACTTACCCGCCCGGTATTGAGGGTAAAAGATAACAAGGCCGTTATAACGCGAGATATTATAGACCGAATCTCAACCAACGAACTCTCTTGGAACGATCTTATTACAGATCATACCCTACCTGAATCGGTTATTGAATATATCGATCCAGACGAACAAAATAATAGTATGATTGCTATGAAATATAAAAATGGATATATGCAAAACACAAATGCAAAGTTCAATTACACGCATTGTGAAATACACCCAAGCACAGTATTTGGTGTGCTTGCATCGTGTGTTCCTTTCCCAGATCACAACCAAGCACCTAGAAATACATATCAATGTGCTATGGGAAAACAGGCTATGGGTGTATATGCTACCAATTATGATAAAAGAATGGACAAAACTGCATATGTATTGAATTATCCCAGTCGCCCATTGGTAGATACACGTGTGCTAAACTTTCTACAGTTGAACAGCATTCCGTCTGGTTGTCAAATACATGTTGCGATTATGACGCACACTGGTTATAATCAAGAGGATAGTGTATTGATCAACAAGGGTTCTATCGATAGAGGATTATTTCTTGCGACAATATATCATACTGAAAAAGACGAAGACAAGAACATTATTCGCGATGAGATTGTAAGATGCAAACCCGACCCAGAAAAAACGAAGGGCATTAAGTTTGGTAATTACGATAAACTCAATGCGAATGGGTTCATTCCTGAAAATACTCTGGTTGAAAACCGTGACGTGATCATTGCAAAAACAGTTCCTATCAAAGAAAATCGCAACGATCCAACTAAAACTATCAAATATGAAGACCAGAGCAAAACATTCAGAACGACAGAAGATACATATATTGATAAAAACTATACCGGAAGAAATGGAGATGGGTATAATTTTGCAAAGGTTAGAGTAAGGGCATTGCGTAAACCCGTTTATGGAGATAAGTTTTCAAGTAGACATGGACAAAAAGGAACAGTTGGTAATATAATACCGGAATGTGATATGCCATTCACTAAATCAGGTATAAAGCCCGATATTATCATCAATCCTCATGCTATTCCGTCAAGAATGACTATTGGACAATTGAAAGAGACACTGTTAGGTAAAGTATTATTAGAAGTTGGTCTATTTGGTGACGGTACAAGCTTTGGTAATCTAGACGTGAAAACTATTTCCGAACAGCTACTATCTCTCGGATATGAGAGTTATGGGAACGAACTCATGTATAATGGACTAACTGGTGAACAACTTGACACAAATATATTCATTGGTCCGGTATTCTACCAAAGACTGAAACATATGGTTAGTGATAAACAGCATAGTCGTTCGATTGGTCCCATGGTAAATCTCACCAGACAACCAGCGGAAGGTCGCAGTCGCGATGGTGGTTTCCGCATTGGAGAAATGGAAAGAGATGTTATGATTGCACACGGAATGACGCGTTTCTGTAAAGAACGCATGTATGATGTTTCTGACAAATACAATGCATTTGTTTGCAAAAAATGTGGTATGATTGCTGCATACAATGATGGAAACAAAAATAAAATGTATACAACAAGCGACTTTGTAATACACATGTGTAAAATGTGTGATAATCGAACCAGCTTTGCAAAAGTAGATATTCCATATGCTTACAAATTGATGGCACAAGAATTACAAACAATTAATATTGTTCCTCGCATTATTACAGAATAATCACTGTAATTACACTGTTCGTAATGCAAATCTCATATAAATACGTTTGTAGGCATTTTTTTATTCGTTCATTGTATACAATGTGTTCTCGTTGTAGAAGTAAATGTTATCGTAAAAGTTGCAGAAGCTGTGACGATTATTATGAAAAATGTTGTGATAATCGGCGTAAGTGTCAGTGTAAATGTGACTGCAAACAATGCAACCGAACTAAGAACGAAAATACTGAAAAACAAAACATTATAATTACAGTGCAACATGTTCGCCACTAATATTTTTTTGGTAAATTATACTATCTTACCAAATAGTATAATTGTCATAATGACTTGTAGTGATGACAGCAGCGACGAATGCGATAACTGCGATAATTATGACTACTGTAAACCAAGATGTTCACAGCCAAAAAAATGCAAACGCATAAGAAGTGGAAGAGATGGTCGTGATGGAGTTGACGGCAAAGATGGTAAAGATGGATGTGACGCGCGCGATGGTAAAGACGGCGAAGACGGGTGCGACGGTCGCGATGGCAAAGACGGTCGTGATGGCAAAGACGGGAAAGATGGAGAAGATGGCAAAAATGGTCGCGATGGCGCAGACGGGTGTGACGGCGAAGATGGTCGCGACGGACGAGATGGAGATATTGGACCGATTGGGCCATGTGGTCCAGTAGGACCGCGTGGACCGGGTGGGAAGCCCGGATGCAAAGGTGATACTGGTCCGAGAGGATATACGGGAGAACCAGGTCCAATTGGTCCGACTGGCGAGCGTGGTCCTTGTGGAAAACAAGGTTGTAAAGGTGATGATGGACCAAAAGGTGATATTGGTGAACCAGGTCCATTAGGTCCAATGGGACCATTAGGACCGGTCGGCGAAAGAGGACCATGTGGACCACCTGGATGTAAAGGTGAGCAGGGCCCGATTGGTGAGCCTGGACCAAAAGGATATACTGGTCCGACTGGCGAACAAGGACCTATTGGTGAAGCTGGCCCAGTGGGTGAACCTGGTCCAGCGGGAGAACAAGGACCTATTGGTGAAACCGGTCCTGCTGGAGAACAAGGACCTATTGGAGAACCTGGTCGTTCAGGAATAGTGACAGTTGCAGACTTTTATGGTCGCATGAGTGGAGTTCCAGGTCAACCAAACGACAACCCTGGTTCTATATTACCAGGAGACGCTATTAACTTTCCGAACCCATTTGTTAATCCGTACAGCTCTATACAACGTGTTACAAACAGCGATTTTGCGTTCCAGTTGCCCCCAGACGGAATATTCGAAATCACTATTCAAATTACAATAAGTAACACCGGGGCGGTTGTCCTTACACTAAATGGCAATGAACTAGGTAATACTGTGATCGGTAAGAGCGGTGGTGGATTCATTACCGGATCATTTATAATTGCTACGCCTCCTTCTCCAGATCCTTCCATATTAAGTGTTACTAACCCAGCGAGTGCACCGAGTGGGGGTATTAATATTGACGAATCCACTGGCGCATTAACAGAACCGATTACTTGCCACCTTATCATAAAACAGATATCGTAAAATGACCTTGAATTATTTCTCTAACACTGGTATATGAATTGCGAAATTAATGACATAAGAGAACCATCCAACTTCAGAGGTATTTCATTTTCTTCATTCAAAAAAACTGATGTGCGAAAGCAATTTTTTGAAAATATGAAACAACGCCGAATAGAACAAGCATGCTATTGGGGCGCAGAGTTGTTATGTTCCGGGCATTTTATTGATTTATGGGATAATATATTACACTATTTTGGTAAACATATCCATCTTGGTAATCCAAAAATAGCTATGTATTTAGACCGACGTTATCAAATATTCCAATCTGTCATGTCTCAAGGTAAATTTATAAACGAGCTTCAAATTAGAAACAATCCAACCATACGAAAAATGTTTGCAGAAGTCATTACGGTTCTCTCATTATCAAACCAAAAGAATAGTTTTGAGCCTGTAAAAATAAAACGAACCGAAGAGTTTGACATAACACAAATGTCCGAAAAATTAATTGCCCCCAGCATTTCATATGCAGAACCAATAATGAAGGAAGACGATCCCAATGAGTTTTTTATTGCCGCCAATGAGTTTGCATATAACATTTCAATGGATAAACGAAATATGTTGAACGCATGTTATTGGATTGAGTGGACAATCGAGTTTGATGCTTTATGTAAAAAGAGAAAGATACCATGCAAATGCGAATCAAGAAAGTTTATAAAAGTAGACCCAAAGTTTCGCAATGATATTATATGGATATTATGGGATACACTACTGTATTACGCTGAGCTAAAAAACAACACTTTTATCAGTGAGCTAATGAATGCAACGCTTTCCCTATTTACTATTAAATATACGACGGCAGTTTGTAAAAGGCGACGATATTTAATATATTATGCAGTTTCGCTTTTAACCGAACACATCGAACCAAATATAGAACTCATTTCTAATAAAAAAACAGTACAGAATGTCATAAGTAAAATTGACATTGTATACAAACAAATTAAAAAAAACGAAGAAAGTCCAAATACTGACTATTTGTTTGCTAATCTAGAAAAACAAAACACATTAGAACAATCTATACGCAAAATGGAGTTGGTTAACTCCATGTCATTTTCCAATTGATAACTTCAAATGCATATGTATTGGCTTATCACTATCATAGTATTCCATATGGAGTTATCTATTACATATGGAATTATTAGACTTCATAATTAGAATGAAGCACCGAAAGAACCACCTAACACCCCGTTTGCAGGAGAAGGTCCCATTGACACAAACTCAGTTTGCACTCCATTATTACCACCATACATCATTTGTTGTTGCATATCAGGTAAAGAAGACGACTGTGTGGTAGAAGTGGGCGCAGGAGGGAACAACCCAGATTGCATATCACTGCGGTCCATGTGGTCGGCTTGGCTACCGTTATGTCCCAACTTGCTCACACGAACACGCTCTGACTGTTTAACGCCATTCTTACTTTCTACTTCGGGGCCGTTCCATAATTCATACAAGCGGTCATAAATGATATTTACTTTAATACCTATCTTTGTTTGGATACTGAGAACCAACACTAAGAACGCCAATATCACATTCGTGAGTGTCAAACTTTCATACTTGAACCCACTGTATGTGGGAATGTAAGTAATCATACGATGGATAAAAATAATTCCTCCGAACATTACCACTAATTGAATGAATATTTCGGCTAAAACTTCGAGTGACGACTTGTCTGCGTCGGCTTCTGGGATAAAACGCTGTATCAATTTATTCAAGACTACAATTGGAACGACACCCAATGCCGAATATTGCACTACATTCAATATTTCGGCATTACTCTCTTCGCCCATATTGAATACATGTGACATAAAACTCTTCTTTGATAATTCAGTTGTTTCTTGCAATATATCCATTTCGTGTATATATGGTGAATAGAAAATTATTCAGATTTAGGGTTCTCGTCTAACAACATAATTGCCATTGCAGAATAATTGTGCAAATCAAGCAATGTATCGCGAATACTTTCATTGTTTACTAAAGATACGCCTGACTTTGATACGCTATTCAGTCGTCGTATCTTGTCACCCATACGAACAATTACTCCCACTGGACCATAATCTGCAAATGCATCTCCATAATCTGTATTCTTCTTGACAAACAAGTCAAATGCCTCGGCGTGAACAGTTTTGTATTGTTCTTTACGATCGTCTGTCGTCATATATATTGTTATATTACTTTGTTATATTGCCCCCTACGCAAGATGTATTTATCAAACCACATAAAGCTTTATCCAGTAGAATACAAATACACAATGGTTGTTCTATGCAGCGAAACTTATCCCGCCAATTCAAAATATCAACCATATTTTGAATTGTATCCGTATGATCTAAGCGATTTTCAAAAATACGCGATCGAGTCCATTGTAGAAGGTAACCACGTATTAGTTACAGCACATACCGGTTCGGGTAAAACACTTCCGGCCGAGTTTGCTCTTCAGCATATGGTGGAAAAGGGAAAGAAAGTAATATATACTAGTCCGATTAAAGCACTTTCCAATCAAAAATATTACGAGTTTTCCAATAAATACCCCAATATTTCATTTGGACTGTTTACCGGAGACATCAAAACGAACCCCAATGCAGATGTTCTTATTATGACAACCGAAATCCTTATGAATTATTTATTTCTTGACATGACGAAGCAGCAAGAAGAAAATGCACAGTTACAATTCAATATTAACATCAAAACCGAACTCGCGTGCGTCGTATTTGATGAAGTTCATTACATTAATGATGCAGACAGAGGTCAAGTATGGGAAAAATCAATATTGATGATGCCACCACATGTCCAAATGGTTATGCTTTCTGCAACAATTGACAATCCAGAAGGGTTCGCCGAATGGTGCGAACAACATCATAAAGAAAATAACAATAAGGTTGTATATTTGGCGTCTACACATCATCGCGTGGTCCCGCTTACACATTATGGATACATTGCTACGACCGAGTCTGTGTATAAAACAATTAAAGACAAAGCATTACAACAAGAAATCCGCAAAAATGCTAATAAATTGATACATTTAAAAAGTCAAAATGGCCGTTTCAATGAAGACAATTACAATCTTATGACAAAACATACCAAACTATTCAAAAACCATAATTTGCTCTCGAAACGTAAGCATGTGCTCAATTCACTCAGTAAGCATTTGTTCGACAATGAAATGCTCCCCGCAATTGCATTCGTATTTTCAAGGAAACAAGTAGAACAGTGTGCAAGGGAAGTGACAGTACCATTATTGGAGTTTGATAGCAAAGTTGCATACATTGCAAAACAAGAGTGTGACCAAATCATACGCAAGTTACCGAATTATCAAGAATATATGCAACTACCCGAATATATTGAACTAGTCTCACTCTTGGAAAAGGGCATTGGAATACATCATTCCGGAATGATCCCAGTTCTGCGCGAAATAGTTGAACTCCTCATATCTAAAAAATATATCAAACTGTTGTTTGCCACAGAATCGTTTGCAATTGGATTGGACTGTCCTATCAAAACTGCCATATTTACCAATTTATCCAAGTTCGACGGGCACGATATACGATATTTACATGCTCATGAATATACCCAAATGGCGGGAAGAGCAGGACGTCGTGGAATTGACACAATTGGTAATATTATTCATTGCAATAACCTGTTTGATGTGCCCCCTCTACGAGAATACACTCGCATGTTAGGCGGTGTCCCACAAAAACTCGTTTCAAAATATCATATTTCTTATTCACTTATTTTGAACTTGATTAAAAACGGACAAACCAACGATTTTGAGCTCTTTTCTGAAAGGAGTATGATCAAAAATGAAATACAAAAATCCATCAAAGGACAAGAACTAGAATTACAACAAGCAACCGAAATATTAGACCGAAAAATGAAAAACGCCACCCTTATGAAGACGCCAATTGATATTTGCAAACAACTCATTTCATTAGAAAAAGAACGAGACAATGCCGTCAACAAAAAACGAAAAGAAATAGACAGGAAAAGAGCAAGTATTGTAGATGAATACCGCAATATACAAAAAGATTTGACATTAGTAAAAGAAATCAATGATATGGAATCAGAAGTTGGCTTAATCACGTCATCGCTCCGGTCTTCTGAAATGTATTTGAAGACACAAACCAATAAAATCGTTCAAATATTGAGCACAAACAACTTTATCGTAAGTGAAGATAATATACATTATACATTTACAGATGCGGGCTCAATTGCTTCCAATATTGCGGAGATACACCCACTTATATTGACTCAATTATGTGAATCATGGGACTATTTCATTGGCTTCACCCCCAAACAACTTGTTGGATTGTTTTCTTGTTTTACCGATGTAAACGTTCCCGATGATATGAAAACATCTTACCCAGCATCGTCAGATGACTTCCTTAAGCGCAAAATCGTTCAAATGAAACAATTATACGAACATTATGACGATACCGAAGCACAACATGGGGTCCACACTGGAATTGCGTATCACACTGCGCTAAATTATGATATTGTAGACATTGCAATGCAGTGGTGTGATTGTAAAAGTGAACAAGCGTGTAAATATTTTATACAAACTGCCGTATCTGATAAATCTATATCTATAGGTGATTTTACAAAGGCTATGATGAAAATTGTAGCAATTGCGAAAGAATGGATTACTGTATTCGAATCTATACATAAAATAGATAGTTTACATTTGCTTTCACAAATTGATAATATGATTCTGAAGTTCGTAATGACATCTCAAAGTCTGTATGTATAGAAAATTGATTATCATACATCATACTATAACTACGTTATAACAATTTAATATATGCATAATGTATTCGGATACCGACACCAATACCGACAATAGTGAGAATGATGTCGTTATTATGGACGAGAGTGTTTATGGAACGACAGAAGAGTCCGACAGTGACAGTGACGGTGACTACGAAGAATATCACCAATACGGACAAACAAACGCATTATTATCGAACAATATAAATTATGTTCTTGAATACAATGGGTTAGATATTTATGACCAAATGTATGCGGAAGACATTAATCACAATGAGCAAAACAAACAGTCAGGAGAATATTACATTGGATTATGTATATTCAACGATTGCATTATAGATAATACATCATATATACTTTTTGGAAACAGCATTTCTACAAACTTGTTCTATCGGTATTCGGGACACCGATTGGCAAAGTATATGTATTTATATGGAGGTTCATATTTCATGCGTAAAAACATACACATAATGCAACTACAAATCGTTGATGGTATGTACACTGCAATATTAAAAACCTTTTGGATTAAAATAATACAACGACACTGGAGAAAAGTATTTGAAAAAATAGAAACAGTTCGCATGGCTCGGTATTCATTGGAATCACAAATATCGTTTGAACTTACTGGTAAATACAAGCGATACGGAAATATAATGCCGTCATTGCGCGGAATGCTTGCTGCGTATAAGTAAAAAATTGATCCGATTTTTGAATATCTTCTTTTTTATTACAAAATGAAAATACTCACAGACAAAACCAAGCTTCCGTGTTTGACGCGCTATTTATACAATAAGAATGAGGTATATGACTCATTATTATTATCATTACTTGACCATGATATTGAACAGTCGTTATTTTGGGGGTACGAACTATACCATTCTGGATTTAAGCGAGAATTATTCGATTACTTAATAGAGTTATATCGTGTTATATACAAATCATATTATCCACGTCTTGACCAACGTTTCATGGACATGTTGAATGAGTGGTATGATACACACAAACGAAATCACCAACTGGTGGGTTCTATTATATTCAATCTTGCATGTCGCGATTATGATGTATTGAAGCTGGTTACAAGTATATTCAAGACCAGATACAAGTTTGCTCCCACGAAGAAATGTGCAAGTCGCAAAAAGAGACTATTTGTAGTATTGCATGCCGTGGATGTCAAGCAATACGAAACCGTCGAACACGATTATGCATGGAAAACGTTACCCTCTTGTTGTAAATACGAGATTCGTGCTGAACTCACACAACTATTACAAACCAAGAAAAAGGTTGATACTACGCGCATCGCATATATTGAAATGCTACGCTCGCACTATTTATATTTTACCAAAGACACACCCATTTGGAGAAGTCGTATATCAGACTATAGATGCAAAGTTAATAACAATAAACATACAATTACGTTCTATAATGAAGATGATAATGACAATTTTTACAAAAAATGGGATTTCGAACCAGACGAACAATCGAACGAAACTATTCAGAAAATAACTGGAGCAAATATGTCACCATATACAATACACCAATTTGCGAAAAAATACAATGTTAAACTTAAAAACCACTTTCACAAAAAATCTACAAGTACATAATATATGTGGTTAATCCAAACAATATACCACCCCACAACGTGTCTATCAACCCTATCATACCACTCCATTTTTTGAATAACGCATAGTTAGTAGTATCAAATACACCGTAGACCAATATACCGAGCAAAAATGCATCAATTAAACTCCTTTTTTCACGTATAATAAAATAATACAGCCCCCATGTCATCAATATGTAACATAAAAACGCACCCAATGCCTTCACTTGCAATACTGACCCCTGGATGTTGTATATTTGTTTCTTGAACGCTTCACCGTAAGATGTTATATACAGTGCGTCCAAAATCAATATGATAAAAGCTATTTTTAACAAAGTCCAAAACATGTCTATACACTACTATTAGTTTTTGTTATTGTCGGTGGATCATACCTAAATATATTCGGTGCGGGCTACAGTATCACACATATTTCAGTGCTAATTGTTGCTTGTCCAATATAGTGTGTTTTGCAATGTTTTTTACTACCTTTTTATCGATACTCGTATTTTGATATGGCCCCAAGATGTTCCCCAACATTTTCAAATGATAATCAAAATCTGGATTACTAGAATCCAAGAAATGGGGATGTTGTTCTCTCCAATCAGGCAGTTTTCTATAATTCAACTTTGCAACAATTCCAACAAGGCTATTTATCTTCTCATCATCCACATCCTTGTGCCATGCATCTTCGCCCTTGATATGCATTGTTTCACGCTTCACGTCGGTACAATGAATTGGCCGCTCTGTTATATCCATTGCATTCAGACGTTCCGTGATAATATGGGTCATTCCTTCCACATATCCATGGGTCCCCACATATTCAATATCCTCTATTTCGATTTGTAAATTATTCAAGAAATGTTCTAATGTCATCGCATTCTTACACGTTTCATTCAAGAAAATATTGAGGTTGAACTTGTTGGTTGTAGTCGTATTATTATTTGTAATATTTGTAATAGAACAATTTTCGGAAACTTTCGCCATAATTTCGCTCATCATATTTTGCTGTTGACCGAATAACTCTGCGATTTCTTTGCTGGTGAAGTCCGCACTATTACTTATTTGCATTGTATTACATGATTGTTTATGTCTAGATAACCCGGATTTGTGTTTGAACCGCTTGCTGCAATTATCACATATTATTTCCATATTATTTTCAACAGTATTTTTATGCTTACGTGTTTGCAAGTGACGTTGCCAATCCGCTTTACAATATGCTACGAAATTGCAGTCACTGCACACATGCTTGATACTTGTGTCACAAATTACATGTTTGTTCGTTTTTAGGTGACGTTCATAGTCCCTCTTTATGTTCGTTTTATATGCACAATGCTGACAATTATACTTCATATACATAAATGTGGCAAAATATTTCTCCATTTTTTACATATTTTCGTTTTTCTAAATGACCAAAATATTACGATACAAGCTTTTCAAAAAATGGTGCAAAAAAAAGTATGCAGCCCCGTAAAATAGTTACCATTTGTTACCATTTGTTACTTACTCGTAACAAAACTTGAAAAATCACATTTTGCACTCAATGCAAAAAAGTGCGGTAAAAAGTGCATAAAAATGCTCCCGTAATCCCCGTAAAATAATTACCATTTATTACCATTTTACGGGGATTTGTCCATTTTTCAGAGGGGGTGTAAAAAAAATCGTTGGTAAGGAGATTTTTCCGGTTCATTTGGAAATTACAGCATTATGGTAAGAAAATGAAAAATGCAGTTTTTTTGCAAAATATTTTGTGTACTTTTCAGTTTTGGACATTTATTTTTGTCCATTTTCAAAATGTTTATCCATTTATTTTTCTTTCGGCGTTTTTTTAGTTAGGATCTTTTGACTAACACTGCATAATTTCAAAGTATATATTAATATGTCACTTATAATGCAGGTATAATAACTCAATAACTGACATATATCCACCCAGTAATGATATATTTGTCATGTGAAATCGGCATCCGACCACAATGTGGGAAGGTCCAGCACGCCGGAAACAGTAATAGTTTCCCCGCTTCAGGTTTTATTCTCACATCCCCAAACAATTCGGTTTCACCGCCTTCGGAAACATCGTTCAAATAAAACAAAAATGTAATCATGCGCGTCTTCTTACTAGACAAATCAATCCTATTATCTGTATGATAAATATATTTCCCTTGTAATTTTCTATATCTCTGTATCATTAACGAATTGATTACAATGCCATCGCCGCACAATTGTGAAATAATATTATGCGATGCATCTCCAATATATTCTTGTATTTGTTTTGAATATATTTGCACGTTGTGTTGTATTTCTTGTGTCAATAATTCAGCAATTGTTTTCCACGAATCAAATAATTCTTTTTTTTGTTCAGTTTTGATTAATGGAATACAGAAATCAACTGTATCTTTTATCTTTTTATTTGTGCCGGCTGCGGTTACTCCATAATATTTTACTGGTTCATATTCGTATTTTTCAATAATATTTTTACATAGTCCTCTCGATAAACAATGGTTATTCGTATATATAAAGTTTTCCATATATTGTATGATGTTTCTAAATATCGGATATACGAACGTAAGCCCAAATACTGACAACATATTTATCATTGGATAGTGGAACACATCCTTTATGTGGAAATGCCCAAGATGCCGGAAATACTAGTAATTTACCTGCTTCGGGTTTAATTTTATGGGTTTTCAACACGATTGTCTCGCCGCCTTCTTCTACGTCATTCAAATAGAATAGAAACACCATTCTGCGTTCAAGTCCTTCACGAATAGTATCGTCTGTATGCGTGCTATATACTCCTTCTCCCTTTTCATATTTATGAATTAATGCAGTATTTAATAGTTCGTATATTTGATCGGTATAATTTTGGAAGGTATTATCTGCAGTTTGAATATGTTTTTCTATAATGTTTAAATATGCTTGTAAATGATGCGCGGTTTCGTATTTCAATAATGGACCAATTTTT
>Ga0222715_10000892_pt1 | contig 29469 bp, 28 predicted proteins | sample C33_9DmetaG_FD_165056 | JGI IMG/M metagenome (GOLD analysis project Ga0222715, IMG submission 165056) | Estuarine water microbial communities from San Francisco Bay, California, United States - C33_9D | ecosystem: Environmental > Aquatic > Marine > Unclassified | place: USA: California...
GCTTCTCAGGGGAACTGGCCATTGATCCAACGTCGATTCGGATTGACCTTGATGACGAGGTCCCCAATGCATTGGGTTATTGGGTTCAGCCTCGAACCACCTTTGGCATCTCTGGAGACCTCGTCTGGCACCGAACGGGCAGCGTCCCACAGCAAGACTTGAGCGTTGAACTCTCATTGGGAGAAAACACGGTTGAACTTGAATCCGTGAACGGTTCGTTCGAAGGCACCTTACTCGCTCCGCTTCAAGACGGTGCGTACGGGTTGTTTGGTGCCTTATTTGATGCTCCGAACGGTGCAGTCTATCGGGGTGAAAACTCAGCCTTTGTCTGGTTCATCGTTGACAATGAAGCCCCCCGAGTTGTTGCTGTTGACCAACCTGGTTTCAATTCCCGTTTGGCCGAGGATGAGTGGAAGGATTTGAAATTCGAACTCAGACTTGCAGAGAACGCTCAGTTGGATGAGGCAAGCCTCATGCTGCATTGGTCCTTGAACGAAGCCGGGCTCGGATTGAATTCCTATGTGTTCGACAACGGTTCGGTACCGTTGACGTTGATGGGTGAGCGTCTCAACGGTGAATCGGTTCCCGTTCAATGCTCGCTGGATCTTGACGCATTGATGCTGCCCGCTTTCCGGACGCGTGCTGTTGAGCTTCGGGTTTGGGTCACGGGTTCCGACGAAGCCGGCTTGAGCATCGACAGCGTCTTCAACGACATCGATGCTCCCCTCCGTGTGTGGTCGCTCGAGCAAAGGATTCCCGAGTTCACGCTATCGACCGTTGAAATGAAGCAGAAATCCGATGTTCGTCAAGGCGACCTCGTCGAGGTCGTCGCCATGTTGAGCAACGTTGGTCTTGCCGATGGAGAGGCCAACATGGTCCTTGAATTGGTGGAATCGAGCGGAGCAAGAACCCGTCTTGATGCTCGAACGATGAACGTCCAATCAGGCGAGCAGGTTCTGTATCAGTACCTTTGGAAACCCGGGCGGGTGGGAACTCAATGGTTGGAATTGAGCGTCATCAACGGGCCCGGTACCCAATCCCCTACCATTTTCGTCGATGATGCACGCAGCGATGGTGTGCTCGGGACGATTGGGTCGGTGAACCCCGTTTTGATTTCGGTTGTTGGCTTGCTGGTCTTAGCGCTTGTTGGTTTGCTCGTCTTCGGTTTACGGCGCCAACCAACCGTTCCAGTTCAACTGAATCGCCTTCCGCCAACCAAGGTTGTGGAGGCACTGCCCGCCGCTCAACCTCCCAGCGGGCCTTATGGGGTGGCTGAAACGGCTGTTTCGCCCGGTGAAAACCCCTACCAATAAGTCGCGATGCTTGCCGACTGGTTGAAATGCAAAGCAATCCCGCGGTGCTTTGGAGGGAGTAGGAGGACCGCTGACAGAGTTCGACTCTGAGGAAAGTCCCCTCTCCAAAGTGCGAGCGGCTACCAAAAGGAAGCAAACAGAAATGGTTGGGTTCAGGCTGCAGAAACGAACGATGCAAGGTGTGTACGATGACGTTGAAAGACCGAGGTTGCCTTGTGGTCGATGAGACGAGCCACCCCGCTGGAGCAAGTCCAAACCGACCCGTTGACTCGGCACGACGAGGGACAGGTAGGATGCACAGTTGAATGCGGTCACCGAAAGGGAACAGAAAGGGGCTTACTCCCTACTCCCTCCACTCATTCGTTGAGGACGGCATCGAGCGTTTTCATTACGCTTGGACGGGTTACGGAAACGTCCTCACCAAAATCAATCCACGAAGGGTGTTTGTTGATTTTTGCCCGGGCAACGTGCTCGGCCGTGATGACGGCTGGAAGCAGGAAGGCGCTGGTGATGAAGGCGAAGAAAATCAACAAACACATGAGCATGAAAAAATTCTCGAGGCCTGGGAACGCCGCAAGGAACCCCGCCCCAATTCCCGAAACCGTTGTAATCGTGGTCTCGAAGATGGTCTGTCCGGTCTCCTCGACCGCTGAAGCCAGCCCTGTGGGGGATTCTCCTTCTTCGCGAATACGATGCATGACGTGGATTGAATCGTCCACGCCGATACCGAACACGATCGTTCCGATCATCGCCGTGAAAATGTTGACGTTGACGTCTCCGCTTCGCATCAGCAATGGCTGCCAGAGAATGACAATGGCCACGGGAATCATGGTGTATATGCCCAAGCGGGCCGAGCGGAACACCAGCATGAGGAGCACCGTGAGCAAGACCAGCGTCAACAACGTGGTAACGGTTTGGGTGTCGTGAATGCCCTCGTTGATGTCCAAGGACACGGGAAGCCCTCCCGTTAGAAGGGAGGTTTGGGTGTTGAGAAGCGAGGGTCCTTTGCCGAGAATCGCATCGATTTCTTCCCTTAACTCCCCTGCAACGTTCAGATTCATGTACGGTTGGGCAACGTAGACGATGGCTTTTGTTCCCGCCTCGTTAAGAAGCATGGACTGGACCTCCGGGGACAAGGTGTCTACGGCAACGTTCACCATGTCCTTTCGAAGAGCTTCCCGTTCACTTAACGGAACCAGCGTCCAACCCGCACATTCGGGGTCGAGGAGCGACTCGCTTTCCCAACAAGGGTCATGCAAGAGATCCCAAAGGGAACCATCCCCGATGGTGACGCCTTCGACAAGCGTGATGGAAGCAGGAACGGCTTTGAGGAAGGTGATGATGCTGGTCGTGGAGGTTTCGTCAACGTTGTCGACAGCCTGCTCGATTTCGTGCATGGCATCGAGAACCGGCAAGTCGCGGATGTTGTCCGTCTCGTTCACGTTGGGCCTTTCCGAGGCATCGAAGATGTACAAGGACGTTTGGCCGCTGCTGAATTGGCGCGAATATTCGGCAAGGGAATTGAGGGATTCAATGCCGTCCGGAGCTTCCGATGAGCCCGTGATGGGTTTGTTCAATTCGTCCATGTTCGCAATGCCGTAGGTCGTGACGGCAGAGGCGAGCAAGATGATGATGAGGAACCCTTTCACCGGCGCTTTGCCGATGTTTTTCCACACACCAGGATTGGTGCGTTTGTTGAATTTCAACATCCACGCCAACGTTGGAACGAGCACGATGCTGAGGATCAACGTGGAGGTGATGCCGATGACGAGCGTGACGCCAACCGAGCGAATTGGGCTTACGGGGACGATCATCGGAGCGATAAGAACGGAGAAACCGACGATGGTGGTCATCGCAGAAAGGAAAACGGCGACGCCGGTTGAACGGGTCATCTCCATGACGCATGATTTATAGAAATCCATGTCCCACATGTCGGGAATCGGTTCAGGCGGTTGACCTCGTTTTCGCCTTCGCTCGTTTTCATCCACCATTTTGTCGAGCTCTTTTCTTCGTACTTCCTCAATGCGGTTCACCATGTGTAAGGCGTAATCCACGCCTAAGCCGATGAGAATTGGAAAGGTGGCGACGATCATCGGGGTTAGCGTGACATCGAGAACAACCGATGAACCGAAGGTGATGGCGAGGGCCATGAGGATGGGTGTTCCGGTGATGACCACCACTTTAGCGGAGCGGTGAAGCGCCGTGATCACGATGACGGTGAACAAGACCGACCAGGGCAAAATCATGAGCAAGTCTTCGTAGATGGCGTCCGAAACGTCCTCCAAGACTTTCGTGAGCCCGGTCACGGTCATGTCCGTGCTTCGGTATTCTGCTGGGCGGTCGTCGATGATGTCTTGGAAGTGGTTGAGCAGGGCGGAGAAATCTTCCCAATCGCCCGTTTCTGCGGGGTTGTGATGAAGACCTACAACAATGGCGGTCGTGTCCCAAATTCCGTCACCGTCCATGTCGTTGGTGTAATTTCCATCCCCGTCGCTGTCGACGGTCGGGTCCATGTCGTTGGTGTCCTTGATGAGAGCATCAAAGGCGCCATCGGATTCTTCGATGATTTGATCGATGCGGTCTTGGCTGGGGATGGCGTATTCTCCTCCGGGGGGCAGCATGGAGCAATCGATGTCAATGGGGAGTCGATTGTTCACGCCGTGGACGCAAAGGGAATTGTTGAAACGACCGTCAGCAGAGTTGATTTCCTTGATGACTTGAGCCGGTGAAATAACCCACAGGACGCCGTCGTTTCGACCGTGGTCGTCTTTGTCATAGTCCATGCCACGGCCGGTAGAATCGCCGTCGATGTTTCGGTCATCGCCTTCAATCCAACTGATTTCATTGAGAATCGCTTCATCGGTAATGTTCGTGGTGTCGTTGGGATTGAGTGCATTTGGGGTGCGAATGTAAATGACGGCGAGGTCGGTTGACCATTCTTCACGAACTTCCAGAAGCAGTGTGGTTGAGGGCGCACCGTCGGGCAGGAAGATTTCAACATCGTCGTCGATCTGTTGTTGGAAAGCCATGCCTTGTTGAGCAAAAACTGCGCTCACGACCACAAACAGGAGCAAGACGGTTCCAGGGGAGGCGAGTACGGTGCCGTAGAGGTGTTCAAGACGCTCATGAGCGCCTCGCTTGAGCCGGAAGGCGGTCCGTTCCGCGGCAAGTTGGAGGGCTTCAAGCGGCGAGGCCCCCTTGTCCATGTCCTACTGAGGGGGTACAGGCTCAAGAAGCATTCCGCTGACAACGGTTCCAACGGAGGATTAGCAAGCCTCGTAGGCTTCGATGAGGTATTTGGTGAGCGGACTGGTCCAAGCCAACTCGGAAATCCCGTCTTCGCCCTCGGCCGCATAGGTCCGTATGACATCACGAACACGGACATTGCCCTCTGATGATCGGGCGAGAATCATCGCTCCCTTGATGGGTTTCCCGGTGCCGTGCGGGTCGTAGACCGTATCAAGAGCTTCCGCAAGGAACCATTCCGCTTTCCCTTCAGGTTCGCCTTCGTAGGTTTTCTTTGGCTTCTTTGCACCAAACAATCCACCAGCCTTCGGCTTAGGTTTCTGCTTTTTCTCTTCCTTTTTGGCGGGTTGAACATCTGCAGTGGATACTGCGGCCTCTTTCCCTCGTTTGGTTGATTTTTCATCCGCCTTTGATTCGGCTTTGGGCGCTTCATTTTTCGATTGTGAGGCGAGCGAGGGCGTGCTTTTCGCCATCTCTTGAGCGTCGCTGAGTTGGTCCTTCAATTCACGAATCGTCTCTTGGTACGATGCTGCAACGTGCATCATCGAGGCTCTCATGGCCGCTTCAAGCTGCACGGTGAGGGCATCCGTGGACATGTCCGTCCATTTTTTCCATTGAAGCATGGCGTTTGCATGGATGTCCGACCCGCATTTTGGACAGAAACTCTTGGTCGGCGGCTGCATCACTGGAATTGCTTGGAGGGCATCGTTCGCCGGAAGGACCGCTCCTTGGGTCACTTCGAGGAGATGCAGGGTGGCTGCCCGACCGACGTCCATACCTTCACGGAAGACATCGTCGTCACCCCCAAACGCTCCAGATTTCTTCAACTTCTCGAGTTTGGTACCAGCGGCAGCGAGATCGATGGCTGCGTCTGCAGCCTCATGATTCCACTGAGCAGCCCTGAGGCCAGGGGCAACCTCAACCTGCATGCTCGCCGCTTCTGCTGCTCCGCCATCATCGTCGTCTCCGGCTGCTGCAATGCCGAGGGCGATGGGGTCTGCTCCGTCCTCAACCTGAGCGATCATGTCAAATTTTTGCGCCATCGAGAGGTCCTCTCGAAGTCGGATGACATCTTTCAACTGGTTGAGGTCGTGGCCTGTTGCGGTGATTGGCCCTTGCCTGCTCAAATCGTGACCGCACGAGAGGCAGAAGGTGGCCGTGACTTCGACGCCTGCCTCACACGTTGGGCAATAGACCCCTCCCATGTGCGGTCAAGAGTGCTGACACCTTTTGAAGGGTATGTCGCATTTTTTTCCGAGACTGGATTTCTCAGCCTGAGGCTGGCTTGCGCTCAACCATGTTGCTGCACGCCACTACCAGATCCAGCATCTCGGTTCGGTCGCAATTCGCGAGGATAGGGGCGAGGCGTGGACCTCGCTCTTTGCCCATGAACACGGCGTAACATACCCGGTAGACCTGGCGCATGCCGGTGGAGGACGATTCCGCAGCGGCTTTGAACGCAGCGGTGATGCCTTCATTCGTCCAAGGTTGGTTGCTCAGTGCTTTATGCAAGCAATTGATGACTTGGAGGTGTTCGGCTTCCAAATCCGCAAGCGCTTCCTCGGAGGGCGTTTTGCGAACAGAAATTCGCATTTCATCAGGGAAGTGTGGGGACGCAATCCAGTTTCGCATGCGCCGAAGCCGGTCATGGAGTTCAACCGTTGGTTCCTCTACGTCATGAGAGGCGGCAAGGCTCCTCCATACCTCCACATCCTCCGTCTTGATTTGAGCGAGCAGCGCCAAATGGCGAAAACTCACCGAGGTTGCAGAGACCGCATTCCCAACCTTCGGGGATGCGAGGGCGAGAGCCGTTTCGGTGTCCTCGAGCTGAACCCGTTGCCGTCGGCTTAACGACGAATCGCTCAATTCTTCTTGCAGGTCACGGCTTGACCAGCGCTCAAAGTCATCGGCCAAGTTCACCAGCCCCATCCCCGTGTCAAACTCAATGGCCTTGTTTGGTTTTGAGTTGGCGATGAGGTATCGCAAAATCTCGGGAGGCACGAGTTCGAGGGCTTCGATCGGTCCGACGGTGTTCCCCGTGGAGGAGGACATTGCGCCCTGCCCACGAAGGCTGATCCACTCGTAGGTGAGCGGCGTGGGGGGTTCATGTCCAAAAAATCGTGCAATTTCTTTTCCGGTGTCGTACGACCCTCCTGCCGCGCCGTGATCCTTTCCGAAGGGTTCGCAGGTGATGCCGTTGAATCCCCATTTCGCAGGCCAGTCAAGGCGCCAGGGCAATTTTCCTTCACCTTTGGTGATGTCCGACACCCCTTCAATGCCGTGAGCGTCCCGCCAATGCACCATCGGGTATTCGTACCCGGTGACGACGACACCGTCGAGAGAACCTTTGGAATCAAGGGGCTGCCAAGGGAACCAATCCTCCGACAATTCACGCCCAGATACGCGTTCTATAATTTCACGAATCGCTCCGGGTTCGTCGCACGCCCGCTTGGTTGCAGCAGCAAACTTGCCAGACTGGTAGGCCTCCAAATTCGGCAGCAATTTCGGCTCAACACCGATTTGAGCCAAGGCATCGAGAAACGGCGCAAGAAAGTGGTCGCCGTAACTCCACCCCTCGTTCTCGAACCGGCTCCAATCGGGATGTCCGTTGGCATCGGGTGCCGGGATGGAGCCGAGTTGATGACCGATCAAGGCATGATAGTCGTCGCTCAAGAAAGGGTAGACTTTGCGTAACGGGTCAGCGTTGTCGACCACGAACACCAATTCTGCGTTGAGGCCCGCTTTCTGAGCAGCACGAACGATCATGTCACCCGTGAGAATTTCCCTCAAGTGACCAATGTGGAATTCACCGCTTGGAGTGATGCCGGTTGCAACGATGTGGTTTTGCCCCCGTTCTGCGAGGCGTTGGGCCATCACGTCGCTCCAGTGCATGGATTCACCTCAAACGGCGACGGCTCGAATCAGACCCCGAAGGGGGACGTCGTCAATTTCGTTCCGAGTGGTTTTGTTGACGAGCACAATGGCGAGGGCGACTTCTCCGCCGGCTTCGCGTATGGCTTGAATCGTTTTTGACATCGTCACGCCCGAAGAGAGGACATCGTCGATGATGATGACGCGTTTTCCGGCGACTTGTCCGTATTTGTTGGAAAGAGAGCCGCTGCCCGCGCCCTCGTCGGTGGTCCGGAAGACCGTCACGTCGGATTCCAAGGTTCGAGCTACCTCGTAAGCGAAGGCGATGCCGTTGATCGAAATGCCGACGACGGTATCGATGTCGTCGTACCCAACTTCTTCATCGGCCACGTCAGCCATGATGCTGCCGACGGCTGCAATGCGTTGTGGGCGGACGCCGAGGGTTCGCCATCCGATTCGAACGTCGCTGGGTCGTTCGGATTCTCCGCTTCCCGTGAGCAGCCACGTGATGGTGTCCTGGGACAACGAGAGTTCATCGGCAATTTGCTGCGTGTTCAAGCCTTCTTTGCGAAGGTTGGAAGCGAGAACTTTCAATTCCTCGATGCTCAATACCATGGTCCTCGGGACTTCCTGCTGAAACCCACACATCAATGCTTTCCTGTTCCGATGTGCTGGGCGAAAGTCTTGAAGGGGGGTAGCGTGGGCGTGAATCATGGGCGACTTTGACTACGAAGCACTCCTTGACCGGGCCCGGGAAAACATTCCCGAGGAAATCTCCTCCAAGTCTCGGTGGCGCCTGCCTGCACCTCAAATCATGATCGAAGGTTCCAACACGATTTTTCGTAATTTCAACGAGGTGGTCTCGATGATGGACCGAGATGAAAATCATGTCTACCAGTTCATCCTCAACGAATTGGGGACCTCCGGTTCGCGAGACGGACCACGTGCCCGTTTCAAGGGTCGAATTCCACCAAAGCGAATCAAGGGAACCATCGCCAACTACGTCAACACCTACATCAAGTGCAGTCAATGCTCGGCTCCCGATACGCACTTCATCAAGGAAGACCGGACAACCTTGCTCAAGTGCCAGGCTTGCGGTGCAACACGCCCCGTCAAACTTTGAGTTCAATCCATGACCAGCGTTTTGGTCGTATCGATCTCACCGGTCTTGAGATGGTGGAGAAGGGCTTCAAGCGTATCTTCATCGCTGAGCGAATACCAGGTGCCTTCCGGGTAAACAACACATGTAGGTCCGTACTCACAGTGGTCGAGGCAACCTGCTTTTTGAATCCGGACGGAGGCGACGCCCTCCTCTTTCACCGCTCTTTTCAACGATTTCAAGAGGTCAAGGCTCCCTTTTGGGAAACACGAAGGCCGGGATGCCCCCTCGGCTCGCTCGTGACCGCAGACGAACGCGTGCCGCTCAAATCCCGATTCGGTACGACCTTTGGGGTCCTTGGTCATGCCCCTGCCTCCATCTCGTTGATGGCTTGAGCGAGGTCGATATCCCGTTGCGTGATGCTTTGGGTGTCATGGCTGAACGTTTCAACCACAGCATAACCCCATCCAAAGTGCAATTCTGCGTGATGGTTCAAGGCGTTGCAAAGGTCGCTTACTCGGTCAATGAAGGCTTTTGCTTCGTCGAAATTCGGAAAGGCAAATTCCCGCATGAGGCGGCCTTCGATGACGCTCCAGTTCTCTGGGGCGTTCAGCATCTCACCCCCAAAGGTGTGAGTCGTCGTTGCCCGTGGTCTCCTTTTCGACCTTCTCGTGAAGTTTTGAGCGGCGCTTCATGTCCTCGCGCTCGAAGGCCAGCAGTTCCTTGTCATCGATGTAGGCTGGCCTGGTGTGAGCGATCAGTTGGACGCGCACGATGACCTCTCTTGAGATGAAGTGGCTCTGCCCGTCTTCGTCCAAAATTTCGAGGCTGCTCTTGCCGCTCGCAATAAGTCGGCCTCGCAGTGTAGCATCTTCCGGGTTTGCAAAGGCTTGAACGTTCATCAGGATTTCAACGAAATCGTCCCGGCGAAGGCCTTGGCGACGTTCGAGAAGGTCGCCGTTGTGAACCGGGTTCAATCCTTCGAGTTCTGGACTGCCCATGTCTTTCCACATCGGTTTCGCCCAGTCAGGCAAGGTGACGGTTCCTTTCTTCGCCATGTTTGATGGAACCGGCGAGCGTACTTGAACCTCCCCTTTGCCGAAGAGAAGCGGTCTGTGACGGATGACTTCTTTTAGGGGTGAGGTCGGGGTGGGGATGAGGTCTCTGCATGAACGTCTCCTGGCGAACGCTAGCAACGGTTTTGTTGGCGGACGAGGTCCTCGACAAAGCGTTCTCTCGGGCCAAAAAAGCAGCCGACCGTGTTGACGACCCCGACCGTATTTTCCGTGTCAGGAAACAAATGACGAGAATGGTCCAAACCGCAGCGGATATCATTGCGACCGAGTTCCAAGACTTGGTCTCGGCTTGGCCTTCTCTCGACCAATCCCCCCTCTTCGATGTGGCCATGATCGACGCCTGTGTTGGTTGCGACGAATACCGAAAGAACCTCGCCACCCTGCAGTGGGCCGCAGGCCAAGTGCAGAGAATCGCCTCGCAAAATGCGAAGAAAATCATCCGGACAGGACGAACCGACTTGATGCACGAAGCTCGGCGAGAGGCGTATGGACGCATCTCGTCCATCATGCGCCAGGTTGGGCCGGCCCTTGATTGGTTGAGTGAGGCTCGTGAAACGCTCAAGCGGTTGCCGAAAATTGACCCGGTTCTTCCTTGCATCGTGGTTTGTGGTGCTCCGAACGTTGGAAAATCAGCCTTCATTTCGGCGTTGAGCACCGGAAAAATGGAAGTGAACCACTACCCTTTCACCACCAAACAAATTCACGTCGGCCATTTCACCCATCGCCGTTTGCCACATCAAATGGTGGACACACCCGGGCTCCTTGACCGTCCGATGGAGGAGCGAAACCACATCGAAATGCAGGCCCTTGCTGCTCTGGAGCACATCGGGTCCTTGGTCCTGTTTTTGATGGATGAAAGCGAATCCTGCGGTACGCCAATCAGCGAGCAGATGAACCTGCTCGAAGAGGTGCAAACCCTCCTCCCCGAAACCAAGTTGATGATGGTGAGCTCAAAAGCCGACCTGCTCAACCCGCTTCCGCGCATGTGGGACGAGGTCGTTGATGCCGAGGCTGAGTGGCGGGCGAGCGGCTCAAAGGGAGAACCGGAGTTGCCGTTGCTTCTCGATCCCTCGGGTAGGGTGTGCATTTCCGCCACCGAAAACGTGGGTTTGGACGCCATGCGTTTGGAAATTGTCCGGCAGGTCAAAGCCGCCCGGCCAACCAACCCGATGGAACTCCCGGAAGGTTGGTATCGTCAAGATATCTGATCACATCGTTTCCAGCCGCTGAATCCCCAAGGCTTCCATGCCGCTGTTGAGGGTTGAACGTGCGAGTTCAGAGACGGCGAAATAGAAACCGTTGACCTCATCTCCATCAAGGATATGACAGTCTCTATAGAATCCATTGTACGCATTGGAGAGCTGCAATATATACTCTGCGAAGAGGTGGGGGCGATGTTCGCGAATGACTTTCTCAAGACAATCGTCGTGGACAGCAAGCGTTCGCAGGAGTTGAATCAACCCGTCAGGCATGTTGGCATCGATGGTGAATTCTGGCGCTTGTGGGTTTGCCCCGAGGTGCTGCTCGACGTTTCGAAGAATGGAGCATGCCCGGGTGTGGCTGTACATGACGAAGGGTGCGGAGCCCGCCTCAAAACTGAGTGCGTCTTCCCACCTGAAGGTGAAGCCTTTCTCGGGGCTGACATTGACGATGTTGAAGCGGACCGCTGAAGTTCCCACGGCCTCAGCGATGGTCGCCACGGATTCCTCGTCGTACTCGGGTCGGCGTTCGCTCACCACGTTAGCGGCCTGAGCCTTGGCCTCCTCAAGCAGGTCGTCCATGAACACCACGTTGCCTTGACGGGTTGACATCTTGCCTTCGGGGAGTTTGATGAACGAGTAGAACATCACTTCCGGTCGGGGTTCGCCCAGTTCTTCGAGCGTCAACCCCACCTGTTGGGCTTGCAATTTGTGGTCTTCACCGAGCACGTTGATGAGTTCGTTGCTCTGGGTCCATTTCCACCGATGATAGGCGATGTCCCTTGTGGCGTAAAGCGACGATCCGTCGCCTCTTCGGTAGAAAAACTCGGTTTTGCCCTTCAGCCCCCGCTCGCCCAAATCAAGGTACTGTGCACCGTTCTCAGCATGGCCGTTGATGGCCAAGGCCCCCAATTCGTCCATCAGGGAGGCGACATCGCCGTTGGTCACAAACACCGATTCTTTGGTGAACCGGTCGTAGGTAATGCCGAGGCGCCCAAGGGTGGCGAGCATCCCGTCGAGAACGGGTTGATAGGCCGCTTCAAACGATTCGAGCACGGCTTCATCACCGTTTTCACTCGCATGAACCAACGCTCCAATGGCTTTCTCAATCTCGGGAGATTGTTCGCTTTCCTTCCTGAGGAGTTGTGCGGCCTGATACCATCGGACGCGTTGGTGGTCGGGCTTGCTTGCCCAAAGCGGGTTGGGGGGTTCTCGTCCTTCGAGCAGGGCTTCGACATCATCCCGACTAAGAGCGTTCAATGCCCACGCCAGAACGGCGACTTGCTTCCCCATGTCATCCACGTAATATTCAGCCGTCACTTCGTTGCCCCACAACCGGTGCAGGCGAACCAAGGTGTCACCGAGAATGGCGTTTCTTGCCCGCCCGACGTGAAAGGGTCCGTTGGGGTTTGCCGACGTGTGTTCGATCAAGACGCTTCGTTTTGCTTTCTCCATGCCGTTGTCAACGCCAACCGATAGCAGGTGGTTGGCGAGCCAAACAGGATTGACTCGGATGTTGAGATAACCGTTCACGGCGTTGATATCGCCGATGCTTTCGTGATTCTCCATCGCTGCGCGAAGTTCTTCGGCGATGCTGACCGGCGATTTCTTCATGGCTTTTGCAAACTGAAAGCAGGGAAGGGTCAAGTCACCCTGGTCGGCTTCTCGTGCAGGTTGAAGCAGGCTCTTGACGAGGTCAGCGTCGCCTCCAATGGCTTCCAAAGCGGCCTCCACCCTTGAGATGACGTTGGTTTTGAGCAGTTCCATCGTACCACCTCACATCAACGGGTATCGGAGAATGGCGGCCAAGCCACCGAAACCCTGAATCAGTTGCGAACCTTCCTCGGTGTCCACCGAGATGTAGACGACCTCGGTGTTGCTTTCCTCCGCCATCATGGAGAGGGAATCGATGAACGAGATGCTCGAACGTTCTCGAACGGCATCGTTGGATGCCTCGCAACTCGCACAATCGGGCAGTTCTTGTTGGCGCGTCAAGCGTTCTTCCCAGGAACCGTCGTCGCCATGACCGCATTTCTTGCATTCCAATTCAACGATGTTCCCACGGAGTCCTTCGGAAAGAAGGAGCGTATCGACCGCACCTTTGCTGAGCGCGTCCTTGATCATCATCTCGCCGTACGTCGCTTTGGGGTGCGTTCGAATCAGTTCGGTTAGGAAACGGTTCATGATTTGCCGCTCGGCATCAAGTTCAATCTCGCCCATGAGTTGGCCTGCGTTTTCGACCAGTTCCCGAACACCGGATTCGTTGGAATAGCCGACGTCAAAGGTTGTTTTTGCAATTTTTTTGGCGATTTCGTGGTGGAAATACTCGTTTTTGACCACGAAATCCTTCGTTGCACCGGGACCCCCGATGATGACGGCCTGGATGTGCTCCAAATTCGGTAACCAATACGCCGAGGCGTGCTCGGTGGCTCGCTTGAAGAAATTGTGGGCCGCCTCCTCGATGAGTCGCTCGAACCGCTGGGCGGATTGACCACCTTGCCGGTGTTTGCCCATGATGTTGGAGACAAGGTGTTCTTGGACGTGAATTCGCTTCCCCGAGGCAATGCCGTAGGCGGCTTCGGAGCGGTCGATCACAAACAAAGCATACGATTTTTTGTCAACCAACATGTCCTCTAGTTGCGTCAATTCAAACCTCGAGTCGCATCGGTATCTGAAGGAGATCAAGGGTTGAGGCGGGTCTTGAACCACGATGTTAACCATTCGGGATTTGTTGTTGCCGATAATGATGGAACCGACAAAAATTGCAAGTCCGTTTTCCCCCGGCGTTTTGAAGCGAGAAAGGGTCGAAATGGCCGACTCAATCGCACCTTGAACGTTCTTTCGGGTGCCTTTTGACTTGATGTTGGCCGCTTGTCCGTGTTCGTTTTGGAGCATGGACCTTGCGTCCGATATCTGTCGGTCGGGAGGGATGATCAGCGTCACAAGTTCGGTTCCAAACCCTTTCATTTCCCGCAGTTCTTCGAGGGCAAGTTTCAGCCGCATGCGGCGTGCAGATACTTTTGCATCATCTGCCATGCACTTCCCCCGTTCGCTGGGTCGGGGTGAGGCACTTCAAACCTCGCACACTTTCGCGAATCTTTCCGATGAGCGTTTTGGCGGGGATAGGATGAAAACTCGTCCGCGTTGCAATCCGCTCATGAGCACCGTTCATGTCGTCGCCCTTGGGGGGAGTCTGCTCCGTCCCGAGGAAGCAGCGGACCGCTCGATGTGGATGGGCCAGTTCCGCCAATTGGTCGTCCACTTGGAGGGGAACGGACGAAAAATCGCCTTTGTGGTGGGCGGCGGTTTGCCTGCCCGAGAAGGTATCGAACTTGCGAAAGACACCGTGAGGGACCCGCGCCGCTTGGACCAAATCGGCATCGCCGGTACGCGTCTCAACGCCACCGTTCTGCAACAGGTGCTGCTCGAAATTGGTTGCGATGTTGCCCCCAACGTCCCCCACACCGTTGATGAGGCTCGGCAAGCCCTCGAATCCCATCATGTGGTGGTCATGGGGGGGACCGTGCCCGGCCATACGACCGATACCGTGGCGGTTCGCTTGGCAGCGGCCTTGCATGCACGCCACTGCATCATCGCCACCAACGTCTCCCACGTGTACTCAAAAGACCCCCGCAAGCACGAAGATGCCGAAGCGTTGACCGAATTGACGTTGGCCGAACTCGCTGAGATCACCGGTATCGGGGAGCCGCTTGAACCCGGTGCCTCTGCCGTTGTTGACCCTGTTGCCGTTCAAGTTGCAACGGACTCTGGCATGAGTCTCGCTGTGTTGGATGGAAGAGACCTGTCCCGTTTGGACCGAGCGCTGGACGGTGAATTGTTTGAAGGGACGCTCATCAAGGCCTGAGGTGAAACCGTGGTTGATGCAAGGAAAGTGAAGGAGATGGCGGCGAAAAAAGCGAATCAATTCATCGGAAACGTTTCCGGAAAAGTCCCTCCTCACAAACACTGCCGCATCTGCCAAGAACCGATTCCGGTCGCTGCAGACCCACGAGTTTGCAAACAGCAAACCTGCATCGAACAGAATGAAAAGGACGAAAAGAACCAGAAAACGGTCCGAATCGCCATGTTTGTGTTCTTTGGTTTGTTTGCAATTCCCTACATTCTCGCCCTCGCAGCGAGGGTCATGGGATGACGGATCAGTCCAAGCCAAACTCTCGGACCAGGAGCAAACGAAGGAATCGCTGTGCGCTTTGCAAAACCAGCCCCGTCGCCATCAACGAGAGTCCGAGCAGGCCGATCCACACAGCGGAGATGCCGTGGCCGATGATGCTGTCAATTTGCAACGTGAATTCTTGAGCCGTACGCATGCCCATGGCGGCGCTTGCAGCGAGCAGGCCAAAGCCCGGAATGCCAAGAACCAACAAGGGTTTCTTTTGAGAAAGCGACAACATGGCCCAGGTCATCACCGTGAATCCGTGGGACACGGCAGTGAAATTGGAACCCTTCGGGACATCGTACCGAATGATGGTGGGAATCTCTTGGACACGAAGTTGTTTTTCGTTGGCATCCTCGAGTAGTTCGAGGGAGAGTTCCATGCCTTCCGAATCAAAGCGGAGCCTTTGGAGCGCTGTTTTTGAGAAGGCACGGAAGCCGGATTGGGTGTCCTTGACGCCAAGTTCGCTCGTAAGGTTGGACGCTGCCGTGATGACCTTGATGCCGAGTTTTCGGTACGCCGGCATATCGGTGCCTCCTCCGCCCTCAACGAAGCGCGAGCCAATGGTGAAATCGGCCTCTCCGGAGAGAATCGGTTCAAGCATTTTCGGAATGTCTTCGGTGTCGTGCTGGCCGTCGGAATCAAGCAGCACCAAGGCGTCGACGTCCATCTCCGATGCCTTCAGGAAGAGGGTTTTGAGCGCACCTCCGTAGCCTCGATTGACACGGTGTCGGATGACGGTTGCACCGCAAGCCTCGGCGATTCGCGCGCTTGCATCGGACGAGCCGTCATCGATGCAAATTACGGCGTCCACGTGGCGCAGGGTGCGGACGACAACTGAGCCGATGGTCTCCTCTTCGTTGTACATCGGCATGCCTGCGACGATGTACGGTTTCGATGGACCAGTGTCCTGTGACACGATTTGCCGTCCCCTATGTTCTATATATGGGCTTTTGAAAAAGAACGAAGCAAACTCGGAAAGGCCTCCCTGTTGGCCTTGGCCATCAAGAAGGCGTTGTACTTCTCGGTGAGAAGGAAGACGGGCGCTTGACATGCTGTCTCAGTCGTGCAACTGGGTCACGGTGGTGACGGCACGCTCTCCGGAGAGCACTTTTTCAAGCGCCCCCATCGAGATTACCAACGGCACGTAGGCTTGGCCGTCGCTGGTCATGTACGTGCTGCAATCGGCAAAGGCAGCCGTGTTGATGGAGAGCTTGAGCGCTCCACCGGCATTGCTTCGACGAACGTAGCCCACCAGGATGTTGTTGTCCTGCACTTCGGTTTGGGTTTCGGTTTTCGATTTCTTCATAGATTCACCTCCTCCGAGGTCCGTTCCTCAGGACCCGTGTGGATTCCGTTAACGATTATGAAGCCCATCGTGGTCGTTCGGCGTGGAACCATTTCCCTTATATGAATGCCTTTGGTGGTTGGTGCATGCGAGCCTTGGTCACGGGAGGTGCAGGCTTCATCGGTTCCCACTTGATTGACCGTTTGGTCGCTCGTGGTGACCACGTGGTCGTCTTGGACAACCTCTCAAGCGGAAATCTGGACTTCATCCAGGGCCATTTGGATTCGGGGGACGCCGTTCTTGTAAACGGTGATCTCCGTTCGCTCGACGATGTAAAACAAGCCATGGCCATGGACATCGACTGCGTGTATCATCTTGCGGCGAACCCTGATATCCGTCTTGGGACCCGGGTAACGGACACCGATTTGAACCAAGGGACCGTGGCGACCTACAACGTTGTTGAAGCCATGCGCTTGGCCGGCGTCAAGAAAATTGCCTTCGCCTCCAGTTCGGTGGTTTACGGTGAGAACGCACCCATGCCAACTCCAGAAAATCACGGCCCCTGCATGCCCATCTCCCTGTACGGTGCTTCCAAGCAAGCCGGAGAGGGTCTCATCAGCAGCTGGGTCGGCACGTTCGGCCTCCAAGCCTGGATCTTCCGTTTTGCAAACGTCGTCGGCGCACGTGGAACTCACGGGGTTATTTTTGACTTCATTCACAAACTGAAAAACGATCCAACGCGCTTGGAAGTGCTCGGTAATGGCCTTCAAGAGAAATCTTACATGGAGGTCGGCGATTGCGTGGACGCCATTCTTCACGTGATGGCCACGACGGACGAGCCGCTCAACCTCTTCAACTTGGGCAGTCACGACACCGCGTCGGTTCGGCGAATCGCTGAAATCGTGGTTGAAGTCACCGGTTGCGCTGACGCTCGTATCGAATACACCGGCGGCGACCGCGGTTGGGCCGGCGATATCCCTCGGGCCCGCCTCGCCATCGAACGCATGGTGGGCGCAGGGTTTGATGTTCGTATGAACAGCGAAGATGCCATTCGCCACACGGCAACCTGTTTGCTCGAAGAAATTGGATTGGAGGAATGAACGATGAAAAACGATATTGAAGCCGATGTGCGAACGGAAAGTGGAATCAAAATCATGGCCTTGTTTTTTGTGGCCATCATGTTCCTCGCCTTCACCACCGATCCCATTGCCACCGGTACAAAGGCCGGTGAACGAGCACCGGATCTGGAGGGTATGGCTTACAACGGCAGCGGCTGGACGAAGTTTGAGATGTCGGATTATTTTGAGAACAACTGGACCAAGGGCGATGCCTCGGGCGAATGGATGCTTATCGATTTCATGGACACCGATTGCACCTTCTGTTTGCAGGCAGCGGAGAAGGTGGCTCAAAATTCTAACTACTTCATGAAATTTCAAAAAGACTCCGACGGGACCCCTGCTTGGAAAGGACCAACGGTGAATTTCGTCGCCAGTGCCACTCAACTTGACATTCCAAATCACGAGACCAGTCGCGACGAAATCATTGGTTTCCGTGACAAAACCGGCGACGATGAGTGCGGCGGGTCCGCGTGTGCAACCCGAAACGGGGGCGCCCATGCCTTCGTGTACATTGACGACATCGACCAAGACAACATGAAAGAATGGAAGGTTCCTGGCACACCTGCCTATTACCTGATTCAACCGGACGGCATCGTCGCATGGAGTTCTTCAGAAAACCCGAACGAAAAGGTAGCGGACGCCATCATTCGCCTGACCTTGGAGGAATGAGCATGAACCAAAATCTCATTTTAATCGGCTACATCGTCCCCGTCGTCGTCGGTCTCGTGCTCATGACGCCAGCAGGCACCTCGATTGGAAACATGCTTGTGGGCCGCAATCCGCTCATGATTCACGCAAGGCGTCGTCACATGCTCGGGATGAACCTCGTGGCGTTCACCGGGTTTGTTGTCTCGGCCCACACGTTGTGGATCAGCAACAAAATCAGCGAAGGGGGCAACGTTTGCTCCAGCGCAACGGTGTTTTCATGCGACGATGTTTTGGGCAACGCCGCCTACAACACCGACCCCGTCTTTGGCCTCTCGTGGGGCTTGATTGGGATGGCCGCCTTCGGTGCCTTGTTGTTCATCACCAATTCTGTCGGGAAAGAGCCGGATTCGCTCTGGGCTGAGCGTTACCTCAAGTACGGCATGTACATGACTGGAGCCGGCCTTGCTGTCATCGCCCTCTTGGTTTCCTACGAGGTTGAGATGGGGAAAATCTGTCAATTCTGCACCATGGCTCACATTTCGAACGTTGTTGCTTTGTTTGGTTTTTGGAGAGCGGGACAAATGCACGACCGCGGCGAATGGAACGACAACACCGAAATAATTTCGAAAGGTGATGGTGAAAACAAGGAGTGAGCGGGATGAACAAGGAAACGCTGTTTTGGTTGGTTGTCACGGTCGGCGCTTTGGCTGCCCTCGGTTTTTTACTTGGTGAAAGCGACGGGGAACCCCTGTACAATTCAGCCGATGAACGGCATGCGATCGCCGACGAATGCATCGGTTCCCACTCAGGAATTGACCGACACGACCATGCTGACCTTCGTATTTCCGTCCTCGGCTCGTTTATTGAGATTCCAGGTGATGTTGGGTTGAATGACGGAGATTGCACCATGCGTCCTCTTCACACGCATAGCGAGGATGGCCGTATTCACGCTGAATATCACGACAAAACGACCGATCTCCCTCTGGAAGCCTTCTTCGACACATGGGGGATACACATGGATGAGACGGGTTTTGATGACTACCGCGTGGATGACCAACACGAATTTGTGATGTTTGTCACCGAAAGCGGTGGCCAACGGACTCAAGTATTCGATTTCGGTGAACACATCATTGAAGACGGACAGTTGATCGAACTGGTTTACCGAGAAATCGCTTGATCAGGGTGTGAAGTGACCAGCAAACAGCGCTGCGTTCGGCTCCTTTTCGATTTCTTCCATTCGAATCACCGTCACCTCAATTTCCGTAGCATCCTGATAGGTCGTTCGTAATTCCCGCATGAGTTTCCGTTGGACGGCCTCCATGTCGTTGCCCACCAACACCGAGAGGTGATGGGTGGTGTTTGAACCAACTTTAGCGGTGTATTCAACCACCCATTCCTTCGAGGGTGCAGTGTCTTCCCAAGCGACGTCCTCCCATGTGTTTGTCATGGTAATACATTGGCTTGGCCGTTTATCAAGCCTTTGTCTTCCCGTGAGGTGTTTTTCCGGAAATCGGGGGAAATGTACGTTTTCCTATCGCTCATGTGAACTGTTGAGGCCAGAAAGTTACTTTTTTGGAAGGATGGCCGCTAAAGCGAGCAAGACAACCGCACCGATCAACACCGTGGAAAGACCGCCTTGGTCGCTAACAACGGCGCGGTCTCGGTAAGCGAGTTCAACGACACCCAACGATTCGGTGCTGGAACCGTTCTCCAATGCGGAGGTGGTGTATTCGTGAACGAGGACGATGCTCCAGGTTTCGGTTTGAGGAAAGGTTACGGCGAAATCGTCCACGCATCCCGTCATCAGCGAGGCGTTGATCGGGCCGTGAAGTTCGGTGATGGTGTTGGTGTTGAGGTCGCATGACGCAGCACCGACGACGACCCGGTCGCGGGTTTCCTCCCCGGGATTTGCAAAACCTTCGGGCATGATTTTCCCGTGCTCGAGGACCAAGAAGGTGAGTTGGGTGTTGTTCTGAACAACGGGCGCCGCATGAAGGACCTCAACGCGAAGCCCGTCGTTGGTTTGGACTACTTGAAACTCCAGTTCGGAGACGGATTGGCGTTGCACTTCGGCGTCAAGAATATCCCGCTGCACGTCCCGCCATGCATCGTAACCAATGCGGAGCGGGCCATCCTCCACGACGAACGTCGGTGTTGAGGCGAGCGCGTCGCCGTAGGTGAGTTTCAAGCGTTCAATCCGATGTTGTGCAGCAGGTGGTTGGAAGGCATCTTCGCCGTCAGAGGGGTGAAGAGCAACCAAGGCGATTCGTGAACCGTGACTGTCGGCGACTTGGACGAGTTCGGGATCGATTTCGGCGCACGATGGGCACCATGTTGCCGTCAATTCTTGGACGAGAACGGTTCGTCCCCCAACGTCGCTCGACACGGGTGCCTCAAGGGGCGTGTTGGTGTTGACCACGACCCCTTGGATGGGCATGCAAACGACGAGGGTCAAGAAAACGGCCCATCTCAGGGTGCGTCTCCTCCGAGGAACGGTACCCAGACTCGTGGCCACGGTTTGGCGACATCGTTCGTCCCCTTGATTGCTTGCTTTTGCCGCCTATCAGGAAAAGGGTTGATGAGGGCGAGGTCGGCAGGTGACGATGGGGACCTTGACATGGCTGACCACTGGGTGGAGAATCACAAGCGTGATTCTTGGCGCCGTCAAGCCAAGGCAAGCGGGTATCGTGCGCGTTCTGCGTTCAAGTTGCTTCAGATACAGGAGCGTTTCAACCTCGTCCGCTCAGGCGACTTTGTGTTGGACGTGGGTTGTCATCCCGGGGGGTGGGCTCAAGTCGCCGTGGAGTTGGTTGGTGAGAAGGGTCGCGTGATCGGTGTTGACTTGCAATCATGTGCACCGGTTGAAGGTGCGGTGTTGCTTACCGGAGACATCACCGACCCCATGACGCAAGAGAGAATCCTCGGTGAGTTGGAGGGTGAGTTGTTGAACGTCATCGTTTCCGATATCTCACCGGACATTACGGGAAAATGGGACATGGACCAATCGGTAGCCTTGACGCTGGTTGCCGATGTCATGGATTTTTCACTCCCGCTGCTTCGAAAAGGAGGTGGGTTCACCACCAAACTGTTCCAAGGCGTTGGAGTGGAAGAGCTCATCCGTGCCGTGCAACCTCATTTTTCGAGCGTTCGCCGTTTTTCTCCCGATGCATCGAGAAATTCATCCTCGGAGGTGTATTTGGTTTGCAAGCACCACACGCCATGGAAAGCGCCGAAAGCGAGCATCCGAGCCCGGTTTGAAACCGAACTCGACGTCCTTCTTGGAGGGGGCGAAATCGCAGAAGACCCCGAGCCGACCGCTTCGTCGTTTAAAGTCCGCAAAAAGAAAACGAAGGACGACCTTGAAGAGGATTGAGGTCAAGTTGGCGGGTCATGGAACCCAAACACGGCCTCACTTGGCCCACCCCTGCCAACCGCATTGCAAACTTGAAACCAAATGCACCCGTGAAAGACCTTGAATTGGTGGTGCTTCGCGTTTATCCAAAGCGGCTCATCGTCTCTACACGATACACCGGTTACGTCGCCGCTGCGTGCGGCCGTGACGAAACAGGGTTGGTCGGCCTTGTTCTGTGGGGCGACCAGATCGAGTCGGTTGTCATCGGTGATGTCGTTCGTCTCAATACGGGATGGTGCCGTTCCCGGGACGGTGCGTTGGTCGTGAGCACGGGGAAACACGGACGTCTCACCGTCGTGAGCCGATTTGACGCTGAATGAACCGATTCCGGCTCACGCAACCATAAAGAAGGGGAGGTCGTGGGCAGATTCGTTACGAGGCATCCCCATGAGTGAACGAGCACACCATTGCACATCGTCAGGCGTCCCCCTTGCCCAAGAGGGCTCAACCACGTTCCCTTGCCCGGGTTGTTTCAAACCGATCGGTCGAAGTCCACGAGTTCGCAACCAAGGCGTCCTCTACAAGTGCCCCGAATGCGGGTTCGTTGGTCCCTGAGGTGATTTGAATGGGTATGGTGGTTATGACGTACAAGGTGAATCCGAACTCTGAACTCCAGGATGTCGATACCGACGCCATCGCCGAGCAAATCGCTGCTCTGCGAAACGACGATTACGACATTCAGGCGGTTGAAACCAAACCGCTGGCGTTTGGATTGAAATTTGTTCAGGTTCACGTCAAAATGAACGACGGTGAGGGACTCGCTGACGCTTTTGAGGGCATGATGGCCGACATCCACGGTGTCGGTGAAATCGAGGTCCTCTCCATGGGCCTGCTCTGAGGCGAGATCAAAGCCATTCGTGCGCAAGGGTGAACCCTGCGCGTCGGCTTTACCCGACGTGAAAAGCCGAAACTTGACGAAGTTGAAGCGGGTCTGGCTTGATTTTCTTCCCCCAACGGTCGGTGTTGCTTGAGCAAGGAAGCAATCAATGAGCTTCGTTTCCACCCATCCGGCTTGTCCGTGCGGTGTTCGGCAGGTAGAGCGGTCACATCTTGGACAGCGGGCCTTGAATGAACTCTCGCAGGAGGACGGTGGCGTAACTTCCAGAGCCCAAAGTGAAACGGAACCGCAGGCAGGCGCCATCCGGATGCCAGCGATCGCCTTCTTGAGGACCGCTTTCCCAACGCTTTCCCATGGTTTGAGCATCCGCCAGGGGCACGGTATCCACGGAAAACTCGTTGAATTGAGCCACCAATCCGCGTCGAGTGCCCTTTGTGGAAAGGCGAGGAATCGCCTCAACTTCCCACGTCGTATCTGCGAGTCCCTCTGCTTCGATGGTGGCTTGCTCAAGTTCACCCGGTTTGCCTTTGGAGGTGGTGATGTCGCTTCCGGGCAACGGGCCGGTTGTCATCAAACGCCCGAGCTCACAGTTTCTTGAGATACGAGAAAGGGTTCGTTGTTCGGCCACGATGCACGAATTGACATCGAGTTGGCCTTTTTCATCAACCCTGCCAACGATGTCGCCTTCCACCGGGGTCGCCAAGGGAAGGCCTGCCTCGATCCTGCGCTGGAGGGATTTGTTGAACACGATGGATTGCAAGGCGTGGACCGTCATCAACTGAAGGTTGTTGGGCAATTGCCGGAACGCACCGGCATGGTCATCGGGGTGAGCGAGCAGGTGTTCGATCATCCTCCGTTCAAAACCCATCCAGCGAGGCATGGTCTCCACCAAGCCTTCGCTGATGCCGTTCTCTCGGATGGAGCGACGTATGCTTGCTGCCTCGTCTTCTTCGTTTTCACCCTCCATGCTCAGGTAGGTCATGACCGCAGCTTCAAAGTCTCCACGTACCACCTCTCTTCCAACATAGGGTGTGACCGGGCGTCCTGAACCGAAGCGTTGTGGCCCAATCCAGTTGGGGAATCGGTTCGCACCGAGCGACGATTCCATGGCCGCCGTGATTCGCTCGACTTCACTCAGTGCTTCTGAATCCGAAAGCGGCCGTCCTGCTTGGTCGCAACACCCCCGAACAACCACGGTAAACCGATTGCCCCGGTGGTTCCCGAATCCTATTTTTTGGTGCGTGCGCCCAAGAACTTCGATTTCGACATCAGGAAGTTCAACATCGGCGACTTTGTTCATGGGTGCGTCGATGACAAAGAGTTGTGACGTGACCGCTCGCTTGTCTTTGGTTCCTGCGAAAAAAATACGGTTGCGAGGAATACGGAGTTTTGCGGCGAGTTGGTTGCAAAACCGGTTCGTTTCCCAGTTGGTGAGCGTGATTTTGGCTACCGTGAAGCGCCCTCGGTTATCGAGATGGACTGGCGTGGCGATTTCTTCAACCCGGAAATCGGTGACTCTGGCCTTGATGATGCCTCCCACGCCTGATGATTGGGTAGCGTAGCCGACCAAGCCGATGGCTTCGGCCAATGGGTCGGGCATGGTATCGACCTGTTCAGAGACTTGCGTTGTCGAATTCAGAGGCCACGCCGCTGATGATGTCGTTCAACACTTTGTCCACACCTGCCTTGGACGTGGTGCGGATGTAGAATTCCGGGTCGTCCAGTTCGGGGTGGCCAGGGAAATAGTTGGCGTAGTCCACGTCTTTGTGGCTGTTGAGGCGCTCTCGCAACACTTGCAAAGCGGTGTGGCTCTCGCCGATAATACGAAGTCTGAGTTCGTTTTTCTCTTTCTTAAGCACCGTGACCGACATGATGACCAACCCGCCGACTGACCCCCTTGTCTTGAACCTTCGCCTTGAGATGTGCCAGCGCCATTGATGGGGGAGGTGGACATCAAAACGACCTGTTTCTTTTTAATCTGCGTGCATAGGCCAAATCATGGATACGGCGGGCCTTGAGGAACGCCTTGCAGAATTCGCTCCTCGATTTGAGCGGTCCGCACCGGTCATCGTCGCTGTGTTTTCGCTCATCACCCTTCTTCTCGCAGGCAATCTGTACCTTTCTCCCCCCACCTTCCAAACCGATCTCAACGATTTCTCACCCAACACGGATGCCTCGGCTGCGCATGAGCGGATTCACGAACACTTTCCCAACGAAATGCGCCCCCTCTTCGTGCACGTGGAAGTCGATGATGGCAGCAACGTCTTGGCCCTCGAAATGCTTCAAGCGATGAGCGATGACTTGGCCCATTTCAAGGAAGAGTCTGAAAAGCGGCAAGACGTTGTGAAGGTGTGGACGACCGCCCCCGGCATCGCACAATTGGCGCTTGATGAAGAAGCGAACAGCACCCTCCTCAACGACGTTGCTGATTGGCCATCTTACCTTGATTTGGTCTTCAACGAGAACGAAACGTGTGGCTTTGGTGTCGATGATCAACTGCTCTCCGCAGCCACCTACGCTTCTGCGGCCCTCTTGCACAAGGATTTGGATTTCGACCCGGTGTGCGACTACTTGGGCAGCGGTGAAGGAAGCGGAACGCCTTATGCCTCCTCGACGATGTGGGTGCTCGAGGTGGACCCGGACCTCGAAGAGAGTGTCCGACGAGAATTGCAAGACCAGCTTCGAGGCGTCTTTACGGAGCGCTCTACGTCCTCGCCCTTGACCTACGTCGTCATTTCAAACGACCTTCTCGCTCACGACATTGACGAGGGGACGTTTGACAACCTCATGGTGCTGGTTCTCCTGGCGTCGCTCGTCGTTGTCCTGATGTTGGGCGTGTCCTTCAGGTCACCCAAACCCGTGGTATTTCCGCTCATTGGCCTATCAAGCGCCTTGATTTGGACGTACGGCATTCTCAACCTGTCCGGGGCCGTGTTCACGGCTCTTGAGGCCACGGTCGCCCCACTGGTGTTGGGGCTTGGCATTGATTACGCCATTCACCTCCAACGCTCCCAGCGACAAATCTCCGATACGCACCCGAACCCTGCCGAAGCATGGCTCCGCTCGGTTGCCCACCTCTCCATTCCGTTGTCGCTGGCAGTGGTCACCACGGTTGCAGCCTTCCTCGCCAACATCATCTCGCCCCTTCCCCCGCTCGCCACGCTCGGTTATGCGTTATCGCTGGGCGTGATTTCGGCCTTTGTCTCCTCGACGGTGTTTGTTGGTGCCCTTCACGTGATGTTCTCCGGAGAGGGTCAAAAAGGGCCAGCACCTGAAGTTTTGACCCTTCCAACGTTGTCTGAAAACATCCTGAAGGTCCAGCAGAAGCAACAGGTCGGGGTTCTGCTCATCACCATTCTTGTCTCCGGCCTCGCCGTTTACGGGGCCGCTTCGCTTGAAACAGATTTTGACCTTGCCGACTTCGTCAACGAAGACATGCCCATCATGGAGGTCCGAGAGGAAATCGACACCAGTTACGAGAGCGCAGGTTGGAAAGTGGTCTATGTGCTCTTGGAGCCCTTGGCCGGTGAAGATTACATTCCCGGAGACCAGACCTTGCTTTCCGAGCTAAATTATTTCCATTCGGACCTTGAGTCCAACAACGATGTCGTTGGTGTTCCCACGCCGTCCTACGAAGGACCCCTCCCTGTGGTTCGTGACGCCATCTTGCGGGATGCATCGCTTGGTGTTGCCCACAACATGGAAGTGGACGGTGGAGAAGTTCAGCGTATTGAGCGCGATGAAACCATCGATCTCGGCATGTTCTTCGCCGCCCTGTCCGAAAACACCACCGTTGCCGACCCGCTGACGGGTGAAACTTGGCAGGAACGGGTTCGCCAGGTGGTCCATCTCAACGGCGACAACATTGTCCATCTTCGTCATGAGATTCGAGTTGAAGCATCGACCTCGGTTGAGTCGAGCAGGGTGATTGAGAACTTCATCGAAATCCTTGGCTCTCCAGAGGATTCAGGTACCCTAAAAGCCCAACTCGACGGACATGCTCAACTTCACGTGACCGGCGATTTGGTGATGCTGGAAACGGTGCTCGACGGCCTAAGTCTCACTCAAATCGAGAGCACCGCCATTTCGCTTGTCGTCTCCTTCCTCGTGCTGTTTGCACTCACCCGTCGGCTCATGCCCGCGGTCATCGTTCTTTTCCCCGTCGGGGTTGCTTCGCTCTGGGTCGTGGGCTCCATGGCCCTGCTTGGCCTGAAGTGGAACGTGTTAACGGTCATGGTTACGGCGTTAACCCTCGGCATCGGCATCGACTATTCCATTCACATGTGGCGACGCTTTGAGGTTGAAATGGCGAAACGGGGCGATCACTGGGACGCCCTACGTGCGGCGCTTGACACAACGGGCGTAGCGTTGATGCTAAGCGCAGCAACGACGATGGCCGGCTTTGCCGTCTTGCTCTTCTCGCCGATGCCCATCATCCAAGATTTCGGTCTGATCACGGCGGTGACGGTGCTGTTCTCGCTCCTTTTGGCCTTGATGTTGCTGCCCGTCTTGGTGGAACTTTCGGCTCGTGGCGAGGAAAACACGCAGAGCGAGTGAGTTCAAACAACGGCCAAGGCTTCGACAATGTCGTTCATCTCAAGTCCTTGCTCCCGTGCAACGAGTGCGTAGGCAAGCCACGGCGTCATCAAATCGAACGCCGCCTGTTTCCGCTCGGCACGGCGGCTTAATTCCTCGTTTTCCAAACCGCTTTGACGAGCGACGTACCGGATGACCCTCTGAAGGAGTTTGGCTCTCGGGTCACCGGTATCCCTCGTCGATTCACGCCTTGACGAGGTTGTTGCCGACTGTACGGGAGCGGGGGTGGATCTCCTTTGTTGGGGTTCGACCTCGTTCTGTGTGGCTGGTTCGGAGGCACGCGATGCAGGAACGGGCTGAAGAAGGCGGCTGGGCCTTGGAAACCACCCAAAGGGTACGTTCACGTTGCCCAGAGGCACGGTAGGCACCAACCGACCTCCCTCTTGTTTGAGCCATCCTGCAGCGTGCAACGCCTTGACGGCGGTTTCGGCTTCATCCGGTGCCACCCATTCCATGTCAAAGGACAGCGTTCGTTCAAAATCTTGGGCAGAAAGGCCATCTGTTCCACGAAAGGCGATGGTGAGAACACGGCGAATGTCCTCAACCTCTTCACGCATGAACGGAGAGGAGTTCGAGGGCCTTCATGAAGGTAGGCGTTCGAATTACTCTGAGATTTTGGTGAAGGATTTGTCCTCATTCAGCACCCATCGCCCGCAGGTTTCACCGACGTAGAACGTTCCCTCTGCGGTGTATTCGTACGCACCACCCCCTGGGAGGTGGCTGTAGTCTTCGACTCGAACCTCTTCTTCGTTCGCTTCGGGTGCCGCCGTAGCCACACCGAGGGCGTCCATGTACTTGGCAGCCATCGATTGTGGGGATTCAGGTTCAGGAGTCGCTTTGGTTGGTGGTCCCCGTGGAGGTGATTTTGGCGGTCCTTTGGCGGGCGGGTTGGAAGGATTGCTTGCGATTTTCCCACCCGGTGGACCCCGGCGAGGTGAGCTCGTTTCAGGGACGGTGGTGGCAGGGGCAGGTTCGGATGCTTCAGCGCTCATCGCAGCCGCCAAGACCGCTTCGTCAACGTCTCCGTTGGTTCGGCGGCGAAGCAAGACGGCTGCGCCAAGCAGGGCCAATGCGCCGCCTCCACCCAAGACGGCCAGTGCACCGAAGCCCCCGCCCTCGGTGGTGAACGATGCGGTGTACACGTTGTTGGTCTCGTCAATCTCCCATATCTGCTGCTCAAGGTCAACCGTGATCTCAAGGGTCCACTGGCCCTCAGGTGCGGTAAAGGAGCGGCGTACGGATTTTGCCGTGTTTTCGTCCATGGAACTGAAGATCGAACGACCGACAAGGGTTCGTTCGTCACCTTGGACAACCTCGATGCTTGCGTTGAACGGCGTGGTCAATCCTTCTCCCTCGTTCACCACGAAGAACGAGAGCGAGACCTTCTCGCCAGCTTTGCTTCCTCCGGTGATCTTGACGTTTTCCAACCCCAAATCCGGTCCAATGTTGTTCAGCGATGCTTCCAGCCAAGGGTCAAGGTCAGAATTCCCCGTTTCAGAGGTCAACGACCAACCCGCATCGTCTCGACCTTCGGCCCAGCAGGCCAACGTCGCTTGAGGAGAGAGGGTGGACGGGTCTCCAAGTTGGCTGAAATCGTAGGTGAAACTGAACATGGTGTTGCCGTTGAAAACCGTGGTAGCGTTCCGTTCAAGCGGGATAGGCGTCCACTGAACCGCTAACGAGCGAATCTGGCAGGTCAGCGTGAGCGGGGAATTCCAGCCTTCCGCTTCGTCGATGTTCACGCCGACCTGGACGGCGTCGAGGTGATACCTCGAGATGGTGTTGGAGAGGCTTGAGGGCAGAAGAGCGGGGGCGACGTGGTCAAGTTGGAACGTGGCGACCTCAAGGGAGGCAAGGACTTCGGTTTGCAACGGGTCCAACAAGGTCACCGTCAGGTCCTGAACCAACCCGGAATCCTCCGGCGTCGGAATGGAAGCGAGCAACTCGCCGTCGACGATGGTCACAGGGAAGCCACCTCGCCAATCTTCTCCTTGAACGGTCCCGTCCCAGCGGAGACGAAGATCACCGGAGTACGGTGTACCGCTCGTCAGATGGTGGACGTTGGCTGACAAGTTCAAGCGGTCACCCGCCATCACCACGGCTCCTTCCTGAACGGTTTGTGTGACGACGCCGTCGTTGTCCATCAGGCTGTTGAGGTCGATGCTCATGGATCGCTCGAGCACCCACGCCTCACTGAAATCGTACCGCTGCAAGCCGTCAAGGTCTCGAATGGAAAGGTCTACCTCTCCATCAATCAGGCCAGCATCGGTCAAACTCCATTCAACCGTGGCCGTTACCTCGAGCGTCAACTGTTCGTCCTGCTCGCTGACCACGCATCCGTCGGGGAGAATCTGAAGGCGTTCATCGAGAACCGAACACGTGTTGTCAAGCACGGTGTAGGTGAAACCCAATCGCTCGTCGTTGCCCAATTCAAGCTTGATATCGATCATGTCTTCAAGCCCGTTCGCATCGGTGACAACGATGGACCATGCCACTTCTTGGGACGGTTCAAACCTCATCAGCGTATCGGAAAGCAGGTTTTTGGTGGGGGTGAACGACACGAGTTCGCTTTTCGATGGGGTCCGGGATTC
>Ga0222715_10000893_pt1:0-25000 | contig 29437 bp, 21 predicted proteins | sample C33_9DmetaG_FD_165056 | JGI IMG/M metagenome (GOLD analysis project Ga0222715, IMG submission 165056) | Estuarine water microbial communities from San Francisco Bay, California, United States - C33_9D | ecosystem: Environmental > Aquatic > Marine > Unclassified | place: USA: California...
ACCCATTTTTAAGGCGCATGATTCTGGAATCAAGGTTCATGTCTGGGTCGATGAAACTCGGCCCCGAAATCAAGGGGCGTCTTTGACAGCATGGGAACTCAACGCTCATGGCGTCCCACATACGGTGATTTCGGATAACGCCGGGGGCCATCTCATGCAACAGGGTGTTGTCGACCTAAGTATCGTCGGCTCCGACCGGACCACTCGTGGGGGAGATGTGTGCAATAAGATTGGCACTTATCTAAAGGCCCTTGCGGCCTACGACAACCAGCTGCCGTTTTACGCGGCACTTCCCAGTTCAACGATTGATTGGACGATCACCGATGGCGTAGGTCAAATTCCCATTGAAGAACGTGCCGAAGAAGAGGTCACCCATATTTCGGGCATAGACGAGCATGGCGAAACCCGGAAAATTCGCCTTGTGCCACAAGAAAGTCCGGCTGCAAATCCCGCCTTTGATGTCACCCCCCGACGACTCATCAGCGGAATTATTACAGAGCGTGGGGTAATAGCAGCAACAGAAAGCGATCTTTTGAACATGTTTCCAGAGTTTATTGACACCCCGACCCTATAATCGAACCCTTAAGTCAAAAAAAATAATCTACCAGCAGGAAAAATTTTGCAGCACTTTAACCTGAATGTTTGGCGTCGCACCCGATCCGTCACCGTTGCCCTTGCGTTAGGCGCTGCGGTTCTAGTTACTAATTCAAACGCGCAAGTCAGCAAAGCACTCCCTCTGCTCGAACCCGATGTTCAGCACAGCCAATCGCTCAAACTTATTAATTACTTTGTCGAGCGCTACCACTATCAGAAAACCCGTCTGGATGACTCACTGTCCTCCCAAATTTTCGATCGGTACCTTAATGCGCTAGACAATAGTCGAGCCTATTTCACATCTTCCGACATCGAGGCGTTCGAGTCCTTCAGGTTTAATCTCGACAACTCGCTTTTAAGTAATAAAGCGACCCCTTTTTACGAGATCTTTAACGTTTACCAGGAGCGGGTTCTGGATCGACTCGAATTCGCAATTAGTCAACTCGATCAGTCGTTTGATTTCTCGATTAATGAAGACTACCAGTTCGACCGAGATGAAGCGCCATGGGCGATCGACACCGCCGAACTCAATGAACTCTGGCGCAAACGTGTTAAAAACGACGTCCTCACCCTTAAACTAGAGGGCAAGGCGCACGACGACATTATCGATACCCTACGGGATCGTTACTCCCAGCAAGAACGCCGGACTCGTCAGATATCCAGTCAGGATGTTTTTCAAACCGCAATAAATGCGTATATGACCTCGATCGAGCCGCACACGGGTTATTTCTCGCCGCGGGCGACTGAAAATTTCAAGATTCGAATGAGTTTGTCGCTGGAAGGTATCGGTGCCGTCTTACAAATGGAAAATGAATTTACTGTTGTCCAGCGGGTCGTTCCCGGAGGGCCGGCCGAACTAGAAGGAAATCTCAAAGCCGGGGATCGCATTGTGGGTGTCGGTCAAGGCACGGATGATGCCATCATTGATGTGGTCGGTTGGCGGCTCGACGATGTGGTCGATCTCATTCGTGGAGCCAAGGGAACGATCGTGCGACTACAAATTCGACCCGATCCAAAAAGCGGCGCTTCCGAAGCAAAGCTGCTCTCGATTACGCGAGACCAGATAAAGCTTGAAGAACAAGCTGCCCAAAAAAGTGTGATCGAGATTCAAGACGGTGATCTCCGCCATCGAATCGGGGTTATCGACATTCCCACGTTCTATGTCGATTTTGACGCCCGAGCTCGTGGCGACGAGAACTTCAGGAGCACGACATCGGACGTCCGCCGACTCATTACCGAACTTGAGGGCGACCAGATTGACGCCCTCATTATCGATTTGCGCGGCAACGGAGGGGGCGCTCTATCCGAAGCAACAGCGCTTACGGGTCTTTTTATTGAATCAGGACCCGTTGTTCAGGTTCGAGATGCTCGAGGGCGAACGAGAATCAATCGTGACCCCGAGAATGATCTGGCCTACGCGGGACCGCTGGCTGTTGTCGTCGATCGAGATAGTGCTTCAGCATCCGAAATCTTTGCAGGCGCTATTCAGGACTATCGTCGCGGCATTATCCTTGGGGAGGATACTTTTGGTAAAGGGACCGTTCAGAATCTGATTGATTTGGATCGATATTCCCAAGACTCAAGTGTGCCGCTGGGGCAGTTGAAAGTCACGATTGCACAATTTTTTCGGGTCAGTGGCGCGAGCACGCAACACCGTGGCGTTACCCCGGATATCCAAATACCGTCGGCTCAGGTCATTGACGACTACGGCGAACGGTCACTTAAAAATGCCCTGCCCTGGGATGAAATTGATCCCGTCGAATTTGCGAGCTACCCCGAGTCAATACAGGATCGTGAGTTGAGCACACTTCGGTCTCTCCATGAAGGTCGAGTCAATTTGGATCCCGATTTTGCCTACCTGAAGGGTTTGCGAGCAATTGATCAACCTCTTGCTGTCGCCACAAAAGTATCCCTTCTCGAAGCTGATCGGGAGCGCTCAAGAGATCAACGCGCCGCTGATCAGGAGGCCTTGATGAAAACGCTTGAAGCCTCTCATCAAATGACACGGAAAATCGGTCAGGATGTTCTTCCGAGGGATATCATTCTTGTTGAGTCGGCCCGCATCTTGGCCGACCTGACATTCGGTAATTTTGACGGGCGCATCGTCGTGGAAACCGGCTTCAACTCAATTGAGCGCAACAACTTAGCCACCACCCCAATCACTCCTTCAGCGACTCAATAACGCTTCAGAACCCGATAGTGCGTTTCTCGAAATTTGGTGATCAGCTAAAAGCGGACTCAGGCATCCTGGGATTGATGCAGGATATCGATGCGGCCATGACAGGCCCTGATCCCATGTTGTTACTGGGTGGTGGCAATCCTGCACGGATCCCTGCTGTACAAGAAGTCTTTCGAGATTCGATGCAACAACTGCTCAATGATGGGGACCGATTTGAAAGCATCGGGGGAAGTTATGATGGGGCTAAAGGCGATTCTGTGGTCGGGCAGGCGCTAGCGACACTTTTTCAAAAGAGATTCGGATGGGATATCGGGCCCGAAAACGTCGCAATCACAAATGGCAGTCAGAGTTCCTTCTACACCCTTTTTCATCTATTTGCGGGCGAATACCGTGACTACCCGTTTCGCAAGATTCTCTTACCGCTGACACCTGAATACATTGGTTATTCGGATATTGGCATGGGCAACAACCTGTTTCGATCGTATCAACCTGCAATTGAACTCCAGGGAAATCATGAGTTCAAATACCACGTCGATTTTGAGCGTCTGACTGTCGACGATGATATTGGCGCAATAGCGGTCTCCCGCCCAACCAATCCGACGGGTAATGTACTAAGTGATTCGGAAATCGCCAAGCTTCGAGCGTTAGCTCGATCCCACGATATCCCCCTGATTCTGGACTCAGCCTATGGCGCACCTTTTCCAAATATTGTGTTCCCCGAGGTCACAACCGATTGGGATGAAAACACAATTCTCTGCTTAAGCCTCTCTAAACTGGGCTTGCCTGGATTACGCACCGGATTCGTAGTTGCCAACGAAGAGGTCATTCGAGCAATCTCTGGCGCGAATGCAATCATGGCACTTGCGCCGGGCAGTACAGGCCCCGGACTTACACGAAATATCATCGAGGACGGGCGCATCCTAGACATCTCAAACGACCTCATCCGCCCCTATTACAAAGCAAAAGTGCAAGACGCAATGACCTGGGTTAAAAATGCCATGCATGACCTTCCGTGCCGCATTCATTCTCCGGAGGGCGCTATCTTTCTATGGCTTTGGTTTGAAGGACTGCCGATTACCAGCGAGTTGCTTTACCAGCGACTAAAGGCCCGCGGCGTATTAGTCGTGTCCGGCGAACATTTTTTCCCAGGCTTAAGCGCGCCCTGGTCTCATCGTCAAGAATGCATTCGGGTTTCCTATGCACAGGATCCCTTGATTGTAAAAAAAGGCATTGAAGTGATTGCAGAAGAAGTCAGACGCGCATTTCAAGAGATTAAATAATAACGCTGCCGTTTCCTATCCGCTTGATTCAACTGAACGAGTTGAACGAAAAATTTTCCAGATTAATTGGAATACTTCTGAGATCTCAATAGACTGATCGATGACAGCCCGGTCTACTTCAGATTTCGCAAACCACCGCCCTTCAGATATTTCGTCAACATTCGGAACCAGTGCTTTGTCGGTATCAACACGATAAATCCACGAAAACTCCATTCCGTTTTCCGCTCCGGCCGCTAACTTGAAAAGCCGCTGAGGCGTCGCGTCCAATACGAGTCCCACCTCCTCCTCGACCTCTCTCACGCAACACGCATCATAGGTTTCACCCGCATCCACATGTCCCGCGACCGAAGAATCCCACAGCCCGGGATTCTCTTTTTTATGCAAACCTCTTTTTTGCAAAAATAGATCGCCGTTGTTATTAAATATCAACACGTGGACCGCGCGATGGCGCAATCCAAGCTCATGAATTTTGTCACGACGCTCTGTTCCGACAACATGATCGTCCGAGTCGACTACAGATAACATCTCAGCATCTTCGAGCAAAGTGTTCATGGTAAAAACACGCCTAGCTGGATATTTTTCTAGCAGGCGATTTAATCCTTTGCTGATCTTGCCATTTCGGGTCACACCATACTGGCGCATCATTCACATCCAGAACATCTTTGCCGGCAATCAGATCAGCAGCACGCTCGGCCACCATAATAGTGGGTGCATTTAAATTACCGTTTGTAATCGACGGAAAAATAGAAGAGTCCACAACCCGAAGACGGTCAACTCCACGGACGCGACAGTCGGCATCTAGCACGGCATAGGCATCGCTATCTCTTCCCATCTTGCACGTACAGGATGGATGGTATGCGCTCTCCACACTTTGGCGCACCCAGTGGTCGATCTGTTCGTCAGTCTGCACCTCCGCTCCCGGTCCGATTTCCTCACCACGGTACTTATCCATTGCGCTCTGACCCAGAATCTCCCGGGTATGTCGAATTGTCGTACGCCAGTCCTCGATATCCTCTCGAACGGTGAGGTAGTTAAATAACACTTTGGGATGTTCGCGGGGATTGTCCGAAATAATATTGACCGAACCACGGCTTAAGGGTTTATTTGGACCTACGTGGACCTGAAACCCATGACCATCAAACGCGGCGCGGCCGTCATAACGCATGGCGCCAGGAAGAAAGTGATATTGGATATCAGGTGAACGTCTTCCCGCCTTGGTTCTAATAAATGCACAGGACTCAAAGTGATTTGTGGCACCGAGGCCATCCTTAAATAGCAGCCATCGAAGCCCAATCAGGCCTTTGTTCCATAGCGAAAGTTTGGAGTTGAGCGAGATTGGCTCCAGACATCGATACTGAAAATAAACTTCGAGATGATCCTGAAGATTTTTCCCTACGCCCGGCAAATCCGAAATCACGGGAATGCCTATTTCCTGAAGATCACTTGCAGCACCAATACCCGAGCGCTGCAGAACCGTTGGTGAACCGATCGAACCGGCTGAGAGAATGACCTCGGTCCGGGAGAAAACCTGAAATACATTCCCATCTTTCTCGTATTCAACACCTATTGCGCAATCCCCTTCAAAAAGGACCTTGCTGACCAGAGTTCCCGTAATGATTCGAAGATTCGGCCGGTTTCGAGCCGGCTTAAGGTATGCATGACTTGTCGATGCGCGTTGCCCTTTATCGACGGTCATATGCATTTGACCAAACCCTTCTTGCTGAAAACCGTTGTAGTCAGAGGTTGCCGGATATCCCGCTTCAAGGCCTGCATCAATAAAGGCCTGATACAGCGGATTGAGCCGCATATCATTACCCGCGCAAACGGCAAGCGGTCCTGATCCGCCACGGTACTTATCTGCACCGCCATACCAACTCTCGGCCCGCTGGTAGTAAGGTAGGCACGCCGCATAATTCCAGCCCGACGCACCGCTCGCCTCCCATTGATTGATATCTTCGGCGTGACCGCGGACGTACACCATTCCATTAATTGAAGAGGACCCGCCAAGACCCAATCCTCGCGGGCAATCCATCACACGACCGTCGAGGCCCGGTTCCGGAACGCTTTGATAACCCCAATTGAAACGCCGCGTATTCATTGGCATTGAAAGCGCAGATGGCATCTGCACGATAACGCTACGGTCACTCCCGCCAGCTTCCATCAAAATGACGCTGACATCGGGGTCTTCACTCAAACGTGAAGCCAGAACACATCCCGCAGATCCTGCACCGACAATCAAAAAGTCACAATCCCGCAAATCGCTCTCCTTGAGAAATACTATCTATCGTGATATTTGCTGCAAGTCGCGGCCAATATTAAATAGGGCACCAAAACCTCTCTATTTTATTCAGGCAGAAAGTTTACCTTGGTTTGTAAAGTATCAGAACGTTAAATCGATTTCACTGGTCCTCACGCCCGCGCTGACCTCGGTCCTATTTTTTTCTTCTGTCAATAAACTGTGTGGCCAAAAGTAGCACCGTCGAGACTCCCACCATAATAGTTGAAATTGCGGCAATCGTTGGGTCGATATAGTCCCGCAACGCAGCAAACATATGCTTGGTTAAGGTTGCGTTATTACCGCCCGAGACAAAAATGGCGATAATCACCTCATCAAAAGAAGTCAAAAACGATAAGAGTCCCGCTGTCACCACTGAAAACTTAATTTGCGGTAACGTTACCGTGAAAAACGCTTTTATTCGGGTCGCCCCTAAACTTCGCGCGACACGCTCCTGATTGAGATCATAAGACCGCAAAGCGGCCGTGATAACAATCATCACCAATGGTGTGGCCATCGCCGTGTGGGCAAGAACAAGTCCCGTAATTGAATTATTTAATCCCATTCGACCGAAAGCGTAAAACACGCCGATTGCGATCAAAATCACCGGTACAATCATCGGCGTGATCAGCAGCATAAAGATGGTTTTCGCGAACCGATGCCCCGATACAAACAAGGCATAGGCCGCCATCGTTCCAAGTGGTGTAGCTACCAAAAGGGTAAAAAATCCAACTTGTAACGAAGTCACCGTCGCACGCATCCATTTAGTTGAATCGAAATACTCGCCATACCAGCGTAGCGACCACTGTTCTGGTGGAAATTCCAAATACTGAGAATCAGAAAACGACATGGGAATAACAATGAGGGTTGGGATAATCAGCAAAAGCATGATGATCGCCGCAACGACATACAACCAGAATCGATCACCGTGTGAAATCTGAGTCTCGGTCGCAGGACTTGTCCACCAACTCATAGATTTAACCTACCTTTTACCGAACAAAGCCGTATCAAATTTAAAAAATCGACCCGCAAGATACAAGACCAAGACGGTCGCTAGCAACAATACAACGCCGAGCGCGCTCGCAGCGCCCCAATCGAATTGATGCTCCAAGATAGCAGTAATCTGCGTTGCCACCATGACAACCCGGCCTCCGCCAAGAACCGCCGGTGTGACATAGAAGCCAAGGCAAAGCACAAAAACGATCAAAGCGCCCGCTACCAATCCAGACACCGATAGCGGGAGATAGATACTAAAGAAAGCCCTTACTGGAGAAGCCCCTAGGTTAGAGGCCGCCTGCATCATATCTGGCTCGATTTTTTTCATCGCGCCATAAAGCGGTAAAACAAGAAACGGGAGCATGATGTGGGCCATGCCAATCAAGGTACCTGTCATGTTATGAACCAATTTGACAGGTGAATCCCACAGTCCTATTTGAATTGCGAGATCATTTAATAAGCCTTTACGCTGCAACAGCACCAACCAAGCGTAAGTTCTTACGAGAAGCGACGTCCAAAATGGCAGTAAAACTGCCAACATAAAAATTCCAGACCAGCGGCTTGGTAATGCTGCCAGAAAATAGGCAATTGGATAACCAAGTACAATACAAATGAGAGTCGTGAGCGCGCTCACCTTAAAGGTCGTTATAAAAACGCGCGCGTAGGATTTGTATTCCACCATTTTTTGGTAATGCTCAAGAGAAAAGCTGCCGTGACCATCAACGAAAGAGAGATAAAACAACCAGCCGACTGGCAAAATAACGACCAGCGCAATCACAAAAATCGCTGGAAGCGATAACCCAAGAAGCACCCATTCTTCTCGTTTTTTTTGCGACTGAAGCTCCTGCCCATGAAGCATCGGTGTCTCAATCTCAGGGCTTACCGGCATAATCTTCGCCTCATGTTTGGCCCTCTTGAGGTATCAAAATAATATCTTCCCTCATTAATCCGACCGAAACGAGTGCTCCCGGCTCAAGTAATTGAATCCTCGACCCTGCGCCCGTGCCAAATCGCACGGACAAAATTGTCACGTCATCAAGCGCGATCAAAGCAAATGCTGTTTCGCCTTGAAAAACGTACTCTTTAACGTGACCCCTGAACACAACTTGCTTTTCTGAAGTATTGACATCGCCTTCAAGCAGATGGAGTCGCTCGGGCCGGACGACGAGGCTCCATTTCGAAACTGAAGGGTTTGGAGATGACGACGAAATAATTTCAGAGCCAAAGCTTAAGCGCCCATCGCCGCCCCGAGTCAGAGAAAGCATGGTCGATTCGCCGATGAAATCAGCGACGAATTGGTCTTTTGGGCGGTTGTAGATTGCCTCCGGTGTGTCCACTTGAGCCAACTCGCCATGATTAATCACGGCAATTCGATCCGACATGGTCAGCGCCTCTCTCTGATCATGTGTCACATAAACAGTGGTAACGCCAAGTTGTCGATGAATCTGTTTAAGCTCAATCTGCATATGCTCTCGAAGTTTCTTATCAAGAGCAGATAGTGGTTCATCCATCAGTAAAATTCGCGGGCGAAAAACAAACGCTCGCGCTAAAGCAACTCGCTGACGCTGCCCGCCCGATAATTGGTCTATCGCTCGGTCTCCCAATCCAGACAATTGAACAGTGGCAAGCGCCTCGTCCACTCGACCCATCACCTCTTTAGCGGCTAAACCACGCAATTTGAGCGGAAAGCCTATGTTTTCAGATACCGTCATATGCGGAAACAGTGCGTAACTCTGGAACACCATCCCCACATCACGCTTATGCGGCGGCGTGAGGACCATCTCCGCATCACCAAATTTAATACTGCCGGCATCAGGTCGATTAAATCCGGCAATAGCCATTAGCAACGTTGTCTTTCCCGATCCCGAAGGACCGAGAAGGGTTAAGAACTCGCTACTTTTTATCTCAAGATCAACTGAGTTAAGCGCATTTAAATCACCGTACTTTTTGGTAAGCCCACGTATCGAGATCGGTAATGCTGTTGAATTGTTCATCGGTGAATCTTCTTGGTCTACAAATAAAAAGAGCACTACCGAATTTAATCGGTAGTGCTCTAAACGGCGCTATTACTCGCTCAATAACTCCATATACAGTTCAAGCGCCTCCGCACGATGATTGGCGTACCAATCGAGGCTAACCGGCATCATCAAAGGGACATTTTTGGGATGCGAAGGCAATGCCTCAAGCAGTTCCTTCGGTGCTGTAGTTACCTCATAAGCCTTTTTATTTGTAGGTCCATATGTAATGTGAAAAGGAAGATTGGCCTGATACTCTGCCTTAGATATCTCGGCCAGAAACTTCATCGCAGTTTCCTTATTTGGCGCCCCTTTCGGCATTGCGAAACAGTCATAATCAAGAAGTGCTTGATTGAATGTATAACCTACTTTTGCGCCATCTTTCTTAGCATTATCAAAGCGACCGTTCCAGCCAGTGATCATATCCACCTCGCCATCTTTCATTAACTGGGCCTGCATAGCACCAGACTCCCAGAAAACAGCAATATGGGGCTTCAACTCACGAATCTTATTGATTGCGCGTTCGATACCCGCGCGGGTTGATAACACTTCGTAAACTTTGTCGGCCGGCACACCATCAGCCATGAGAGCTGGCTCAAGGGCCCCATCGACACTATTAGCGCGATAGGAGCGCGTTCCGGGGAACTTTTCAACATCCCAGAAATCAGCCCAGGATTTTGGCGCGTTTGCACTACCTGGCTCACCATACTTGTCAGTATTCCAGGCCATTACCGTCGCGAAGACATCCGAACCGACACAATAATCCGTATAGAGATTTGGATAAAAGTCCGAAACATCGACCACACTATAGTCAATCTTTTCGAGGCAACCCTTTGCGGCTGCGGCCGCTGCGCCGCCAGAACCCGTCACAACAAGATCCCACGACACGGAGTTGGACTCTACCTGCAAACAGGTCTTGGACATACTTGCACCGGACTCACGATTAATCTCGATTCCGGAGTTTTTTGAGGCATCATTGAATAGCGCATTATCTTGTGCCGCGCCATAACTTCCGCCCCACGATACCACTGTGATCGGTTCTGCAGCGACAGATCCTGAACACAGCAGTGCAACTACCCCTCCGATAAAAACACCTCTAGAATTTTTCTTCAAATTTTTAACCATCTTCATCTTCTCCAAATATTTTTTGGTTTACTTTTTGTTCTAATTCCAGACTTTTAATACCGTCAATCCCCTGGCAAAAGGCACCGCTGGGAACTTTTATAAATCTGAAGTCGTTTTACTTTACCAGAACTTTAATAAACAACCTCAAGACTTGATAAATATTGCGCCCATTACAGCGACGGTTAATAGTGGGACGCTGCCCAGTGCGACGAGTTATCCTTTGCTTGCCCAAATAGCTTGACCTTAAGATACACTCCTTATCAATTATGCCCAACAAGATATCTTTCCGTTGCCACGCTCATCCCGCCTCAAGATCAAGGAATCATTAATAGACGCATCATGTGTCGTCTTTGATAAGGATGGCACATTAATTGACTTCCATAAAATATGGGGGCCGAGACTGATGCGCGGCACTGACAAACTTGTCCGAGAATTGAGTCTTTCAAATGAATTTTATGATCATCTTTATCATGCTCTTGGGTTTGACGAAAAAACAGGCGTCACGGACGGCCAAGGCCCGCTCGCGACTGCTCCTTTAGATCAGTTTGCCACCATTGTCGCAAATGTCGTTTTCCAACATGGCATTTCCTGGGACAGCGCGTGTGAATTAACAGACGACTTCATGGTGAGCGAAATGACGGCCGGGCCGCGGCCAGAAGAGTTGATTCCACGGGGGAACATTAAGCAATCACTTTCTCGACTTTACGATGCTGGATTGACGTTAACTGTTGCCACAACCGACAATCGTTTAGCCACGCAATCAGCGCTGGATGCGCTCCGGATTGATCATTTGTTTTCAGACATCCGATGCGGTGATGATGTAGGGCCTGTAAAACCCGACGTGGCCGTACTCGAAAGCATCGCGACCGGCCAGCGATGTCGGATCGATCAAATCGTGATGGTGGGAGATACAGTCAGCGATCTTATGATGGCCAAGAATGCCGGCGCCAAATGTTGCGTTGGCATTCTGGGTGGCGCAGGAAGCGCGGATCAACTTCTAGGCTTCGCAGATTTTCTGATCGAAGATATTGGAGAAATTCAACCAGACTTCTAGGCAGCTACTTCAGGCTTTTTAAGAAATTCTCTTGAGCCTTGCTTTCTACAGTGCCTGGCCGGACCGCCCGTACCATACTAATCGCAATATCAGGCGGGTTGCCAGACATAATCAACAACCGCGCGGCAAGCGTGCCGGTCCTGCCAAGGCCTGCTGCACAATGAAACAGCAAACGCTGGCCCTCATTCAGCGCCGAAAACCATTCATTAATCTCTGTTTCATTTTGATCTGAGGCTTTTGGTGCGCTGAGGTCTTGCAGCGGCCAATGCTGCCACTTAAATTCAGCACTGAACGTTTCAGGCAGCTCGGAAACGCCAAGATGATTAAATTCATGCGCTTCAACGAGCGAAATAACCTGATCGGGCCGCCAATCCCGAATGAGCATTAAATCTTCATCAAGATTGCGTGACCGAGCGACGCCATCAGTATGATGTTCAATTCGCCCGGGACAGCAGCACATACCAATCATGCCCGATGTTTTCCCCACAGGCAGGCTGTCAATCTCTAATGGCGCGCCAGGGTTTTGCAAAGCGTCAGCCGTTCCGGATCAGAGCTACCACGAGCCCGTATTTGGCATCGACGACCAAGGAGCCGCGGGGTCGAGCGCATCTCCCCGCTGCAAAAGTTCAATAGAGATCCCGTCGGGAGAGCGAACGAATGCCATCCGTCCGTCTCTCGGCGGCCGGTTTATTGTCACACCTTTATCCATCAACTTTTGGCAAAGACCATAGATATCATCAACCGCATAAGCGAGATGCCCGAAGTTGCGTCCGCCGCTATAGCTCTCGGGATCCCAGTTATAGGTCAATTCCACTTGAGCATCATGATCATCAGGCGCCGCCAAAAACACATTGGTAAATCGACCTTGCTCTGACTCATACCTTCGGATTTCCTGAAGCCCAAGACCATCACAATAAAAATCGAGCGCCTCATCAATATTAGACACTCTTACCATGGTGTGAAGATATTTCACGTCCTGCTCCCTATTCAGTTTTCAATCGACCGGCGCCATGCCTGCGTCTTTGCCTCTATTCCACGGCTTAAAAAGTAATGCAGAATCTTAACGCCTGCCGCCGTGTAAAAAATCATCATGCCCATTGCAGCCGCCGGCGCGATGTCCCCGGCATCATCCATGTTCAGGACCGCGACCGACGCCAGGGTAGTATGCGGGGAGTATAGAAATACGACGGCAGAGACCGTTGTCATTGCGTTCACAAACAAGTAGATGCTGATATCTAGAATCGCAGGCGTACAGACTGGCACCGTTACCCGAAAAAAAGTTCGATAAAAAGGTTGTTTAAGTGACGCCGCTACTGATTCAAATTGCGCATCCATCTGTTTTAGCGCCGTCGTCGCGGTTAAATGGCTCACTGTATAGAAATGCGTAATGGTACTAATGACCAAAATCGCCATGGTGTGATACAGCACATTAAGGGGATTCGAAGGCATATTGAAAAAGAAAATATAAGCAAGCCCCAAGACCAGGCCAGGAACCGCCATAGGCAACATCGCCAGGAACTGGAATGCGCCCCTGATCACGCCCAGACCTTTTCCCTTCTCTACAAGATATGCCCCGTAGAACACAATAAGGGTTCCAAAAACTGCAGTGTAAGAAGCCATCTCGATTGAATTGAAATAACTATCCCAGCCGCCACCGTCCATCAGGTCAAATTGATAGTTACTTAATCCAAGGGTCAGGTTATAAGGGAAAAATTTAAAAAGTGCCGCAAACTGACACATGCCCAGGATGCCCAGAATAAAGAAACTGACCACAAGGGCATAGGCGAGCATACCGTTGTCAAACCGCCGGCTGGGTTTGGGCTCAAGCGCAACCGCTCGGGAAGACAAAAGGGCGACCTGCTTTTTTTGAACCAATCGATCTACAAAAAATGCGAGCGCGGCAGGAATGAGCAGTACAACCGATACGACAGCGCCCATTTCAAAATTTTGCTGGCCAATTACCTGCTTGTAAATATCTGTGGCCAACACATTAAAGTCGCCACCAATCACCTTGGGGGCACCAAAATCAGTGACCGCCAGGGTAAAAACAACAAAACCCGCGCTGATCAATCCATATCGAACGCCAGGCAGCGTAACGGTAAAAAAGATTCTTGTTGAACTCGCCCGCAGTGCCGTTGCCGCTTCATACAATCGTGCATCTGCAATCGACAAAGCGGTGATAATGATAATGAGTGCATGAGGAAGTGTAAAAAACACTTCTGAAATGATGATGCCAATGGGTCCATAAATTTCATGACCAAACAGCGCCCAGTTAATAATGCCCTGACGGCCAAATAGATAAATCAGCGCAATTCCCGGCAGTAACGATGGCACCAGAATTGGGATCATTGCGATAGTTTTAAAAATCGGCTTACCTGGCATTCGACTCCGTGTAAAGCCGTAAGCGAGAACAAAGGCGATCGAAACCGTGATGACGGTCGTAATAAGGCCAACAAATAGGCTATTCTTGATGGAATACACTAGTGAAGGGGTCTTGAAGTAAGCAAAGTAATTTGAAAGCCCCACGAATCCGCCATCCGAGTTGAGCACACTTTTGGATAGCATCGCGTACAACGGCATCGCTAACGCAACGACCAGATACGCGCCGATGACCAGAATAAACAGGCGCATTAACTTGTCGTCCGAACTGGACTTGGCCTTAAGCGGAGAGGCTTTATCGCGCACCTGCACCTCAGTAGCCGCCATTACTTACTCTCTTGATAAGCAAGTATCTTCTCGGGCGGTAACCGGAAACCGACATCACCTCCTGCCTCAATCACAAAACGAGCAGCGATATCTGTGGAGACATCAGCAAGCAGCGTCGACTCCCATCCCGCCGGCGCTATCGTTACTCTTAAAAACGCGCCAAGGTATTCGGCAGAAACAACTTTTCCAAGAACCTTGTCATGGTTGTGTTCATCATTTTTCTCAAGAATTTCGACATCCTCCGGGCGGATAGCCAATCGGGCAGACTCTCCCTGACCGACGTTGTCCTGTGAGAATTTGAGGACACCCCCCTGGTGCGTTCCTTGATTGGCAGATGCAACAACCACATTTATAAAATTCATGGTTCCAATAAATTGAGCAACAAATTCTGATGCGGGTGATGCGTAGATCTCCTCCGGGCTGCCTATTTGCTCAATAATGCCGTGATTCATGACCACGATCCGATCTGCCATCGTCAGCGCCTCTTCCTGATCATGTGTCACCATAATTGTCGTGACGGCTAAACGTCGTTGAAGGTGTTTTATTTCCTGGCGAAGATGCGTTCGAACTTTGGCGTCCAGCGCCGACAACGGCTCATCCAGAAGCAGTAACCCCGGTGACGTTGCTAACGCCCTTGCCAGAGCCACGCGCTGTTGTTGTCCACCTGACAACTGAGACGGATATTTTTTTCCCTGATCGGCAAGGTCCACCAGAGCGAGAAGTTCTTTGACTCGACCTATTACCTCGGAACGAGCCGCACGACGACTCTCGAGACCATAAGCTACATTTTTTTCCACAGTCAGATTAGGAAATAACGCGTACGACTGGAAGACGATTCCAAAATCTCGCTCGGTAGGCGGCAAGATAGAAATATCGATTCCGGCTTGTTCTATCCGGCCTTGAGTTTGAATATCGAGGCCAGCGATCGCTCTGAGAAGCGTAGTCTTGCCGCAGCCCGACGGGCCCAGAAAACAGACGAACTCACCCTCAAGAACACTTAAAGAGATGTCTCGTAATGCCGTGAAACTGCCAAAATTTTTGGTCAGGTTTTCTATTCGAAGAAATGCGTCAGTCATCCCCACCCCCACTCCATGTAGAACTCAAATTCATTTCACTAGACTTAGTGATTCGCTTTTTACAACACAAAAAAAACGGCTGGCTACCGATCTCTCAGTGACCAGCCGCTTTTTAAACAGCGCGGAACTAGCTCTTGGGCTCAGACTTTGAGTCGTAACGCTTTTGCCATTCAGCAAGAATACGTTTTCGATTGCTCGCTGCCCATTCAAAATCGTTGTCGATCATGGATTCAGGGATATTGTCCGGGAAATGCTCCACGGGTTTTGCCAAACGCTGAATGCCAATAACTGCATATCCCTCGTTATACATCTTGTTGGCTTTCTCGCTAACCGACCAATCGGCCAAAGTCTTGGCTGCGTCTAGATTTTTAGTGCCTTTAATGATTGCTGTTGCTTCCATGTCCCAACCAATACCTTCGCTGGGGATGATGACCTCAAGGGGAGCGCCAGAAGCCTTGGACTTGGCGCCACGAAACGCGAACGACACGCCAATCGCCACCTCTCCTCTTGCTGCCTGTTTACACGGCTTTGAACCTGAATGCGTGTAATGTCCGATATTCTGATGCAACTTATCCATAAATGCCCAACCGCCTTCTTCACCAAAAAGCTGTAACCAGCTCGATACGTCAAGGAAACCTGTTCCTGACGAGTTCGGGTTTGGCATCGCGATATGACCCTTATAAACAGGCTTGGTTAAATCCTGCCAGGACGATGGCATCGGGAGATTATTTTTATCCGCCTCTACTGTATTGACACAGATTGCGGCTACCCAGGCGTCCATTCCGGTCCAGGTGGGTGGGCTGGATTTATCTCTAAACTTCGAATCCAGCGCATCCAATCCTGCAGGTGCATAAGGCTCAAGCATTCCCTCGCCTTTCATCAGAAGTAAGCTCGTTGCCGCCAATCCCCACACAATATCTGCCCGCGGATTATTTTTTTCGGCTAATAATTTAGCGGTCACGATACCCGTTGAATCTCGAACCCAGTTTATTTTGATATCGGGATGATCCTCATTGAAGCGAGCTGCATACTTCTTGAGATCTTCCGCTTCAACCGCGGTGTAAACCGTTAAATCTGTAGCAGCGCTCGCACTCGTGGCGAGCCCCATTGCAAGTAACGCGCCGGCAATCACGGATCCACCGCGGTAAATTGACTTCTTCATATAATCCTCCAGTTGATATAAAAGGGGCTGCCCCCTGAGAAACGCAACGTTAGTTTTATTCTGTTACATTATTATGACGCTGAGTAGATAAATAATAGTGTCTTTAAGTTCCTTAGGCAATACGAATATTAGATCATCGCTAAACCGCATGATTTCTGAAAATCATGCGGTTTTTTTAACGCTTCCGCCTCAAGCAACAAATTTGTTAAGAATACCCTGATATATATTGGTGCGACCTATGAGTTTTTTTGATTTTTTCAAACGGGAAGCAGGGCTTCTCCAGACCAGTAAACGAGTTGAGCAACAAGTAGACGAATTTTTATCTATCGTTGTTGAAGCGGGGCAAGTATTCCGCGAGGCATTTCATGTCTATGTGACCGCGGGACCTTCGACCACTTTCGAAGCTCAATTTGAAACGATCAATGATCTTGAGCATAAAGGAGATGATCTTCGCAGGGAAATCGAAACTGAGCTTTACGCCAAAACGCTCATTCCCGATTTGCGGAGTGACGTTCTGCAACTTGTTGAAAACATCGATAAGGTCACCAATCTTTACAAGTCTAATTTGTTTCGATTATCTATTCAGCGTCCCGAAATTCCTAAAACGCTTCATTCCGAGTATGAGCGTTTGGCAGAGGCCGCGGTTGAATGCGCAGATGCACTGATCGAAACGACACGATCCTTCTTCAAGGACCACACGGTTGTACGAGACGGTGCGAAGCAAGTCGCCGCACTCGAGACGCGGGCTGATGAAATTAGCACTCCATTGCTAAGAGATATATTCAACAGTAATCTTGAGCTTGCCCATAAGATGCAGCTAATGTATTTTGTGGAACGATTAGATGCGATTGCAAATCAGGCGGAAGACATCTCTGATCATCTGTCTATTAGCGCGATTAAACGGCGCATCTGAATTTAATGACAGTTGATCTGTTTACCCTTCTTCTATTGGGAGGCGGCCTCTTTTTAGGATGGGCGCTGGGCGCGAATGACTCGGCTAATGTTTTTGGCACCGCCGTCGGAACCCGGATGCTCCGTTTCAGGACTGCAGCAATCCTGTGCAGTGGGGGCGTTATTTTGGGTGCCGTTATCAGCGGAGCGGGCCCCACAGAAACGCTCGGAAAACTTGCGGCAATTAAGTCGGTAGCCGAGGCAAGTGTTGCAAGCGCCTGCGCAGGATTGACTGTTCTTTTTATGACCCGAAGAGGGTTGCCAGTGTCAACAAGTCAAGCTGTGGTAGGCGCGCTAGTTGGCTGGAACATGTGGAATGGTTTCGATACCGACATGGAAGTTGCGAGCAAAATTATGTTGACGTGGGTACTTTGCCCCTTCCTGGCGGCGGGAATTGCAGCCCTACTTCTTCCAATCACCAGCTTTGCACTTCAAAAATCTCGTTTTCATCTCTTTCAGCAGGATGCCATCACCCGCTGGGCATTAATCATTGCCGGCGCACTAGGCGCCTACAGTCTGGGCGCGAATAACATTGCCAATGTAATGGGCCCCTTTGCACATTCGATCGCATTTCCAGATCTACTCATCTATCAGTCACTCCATCTTTCGGGATTACAGCAACTTTTCTTGTTGGGCGGTATCGCGGTGGCAATCGGTGTGTTTACCTATTCCCGACGCGTCATGATGACCGTCGGCAAGGACCTTTTTGAGCTATCTCCAGTTGCGGGTTGGGTTGTGGTGATGGCGCATTCGATCGTATTACTCCTCTTTACGTCTCAAGCGCTAGCCGAATGGCTTAACGGAGTTGGGTTGCCCTCTCTACCTTTGGTGCCCGTTTCCAGCTCACAAGCGGTAATCGGCGCAGTCCTCGGCATAGGCCTTATAAGGGGGCGGCACGGTATTCGATGGTCGGTGCTGGGCGAGATCGGACTTGGGTGGGTGCTTACCCCACTGGTGTCTGGACTCTTTTGCTTCACGGCATTGGCTATCTTAGGGCAATTTAACCCTTAAGCTAAGAATGGAGCTTAGGAAACGTCTGAACCGACCTCGCTTCTCTGTTGATAGCGCGCTAGCCCGAGCTCGATAAGTTTATCAATCAGTTCGGGATATTCAATTCCGCTCGCCTCCCACAATCGAGGATACATGCTAATTGGCGTAAATCCCGGCATGGTATTAATCTCGTTAATCACAATCTCGCCTGATGGCGACATTAAAAAATCAACTCTTGAAAGTCCCGCGCCGTCAACCGCTCTAAATGCCTCAATAGACATTTCTTTAATTTTTTCCGAGATGGAGTCGGGTAGATCTGCCGGCACAATCAACTGGGAGCGATCATCCAGATACTTGGTCGAGTAATCATAAAACTCCGCTCCCGGAACAATCTCACCAATAATAGACGCTCGCGGACACTCGTTTCCAAGTACGGCACATTCGAGCTCTCGCGCAAGCTCAACAGAACGTTCCACCATGATTTTTATATCGTAACAAGCGGCTTTATCAATCGCCTTTTCAAGAGAATCCCGATCAGCGACTTTTGAGATACCGATACTCGATCCAAGATTCACTGGCTTGACGAATACCGGATATTCCAGCGTATCTTCAATCTCTTCTGTTATCTGCCTCGCATGGGATTGCCAACGGCTTTTAAGAACGACCAAATAATCAGTTTGCGCAAGACCTTTTGCCATGAAAACGGCTCTTGCTAATTCTTTATCCATGCCGACTGCAGAAGCCGCGACACCGGCGCCGACATAAGGCAAGCCGGCAAGCTCGAGCAAGCCTTGTACTGTGCCATCCTCCCCGTTTGGGCCGTGCAACAACGGAAACACAATATCAAAGACTTCATCAACCGGGCGACCATTATCCGATCGAATAAGCGCTCCCGAATCTATTGCCAAGTGGACTGATGTCATTTTTTCAGGCGAGACCGCCTGACAGTCAAGCGCGTCATACCCGCTCTCGCTTAGGCACCATTGTCCGGAGCGACTGATCCCCACCGGTAGCACGTCATATCGATTCGGGTCAATCGCCGCGCAAACCGATCGCGCAGAGATTACTGATACTTCATGCTCAGCGGACTGCCCGCCAAATAATAATAGGACTTTTAATTTTTTCACTAAAATTCCGGCTATGGAGTCACGCGACTTTATCTAAAGGAGCGAATCGCTGGCATTCTGCTCAATATATCGCTGAATATATTCCGAGAAAACTTGCCGAACCACTCGAGTCACTTTACCACCGCCCTCTGGGAAATTCAGTCGCTCGCCGTTCAAAAGCGTCAGCGATGCACACGGCATCACCTCTCGAGTTGCGCTGGTCACAAAACATTCAGAGGCATCAAGTAATTCATTTACGTGAATATCCTCTTCAATGCTATCCACATCAGCCTCTTTCAGCGCTTTATGGATATGCTTTTTTGTTAGGCCTTTCAGGTTTCCTGCCCCAGGCGTCACGAGACGACCGCGTATCACAAACCACACATTGCTATTTGCCGCCTCTGTCACAAAACCATCCCGACTCAACATGACGCAGTCATCAGCTCCCGCCTGGCGAGCCTCAGTCAGACCCATAATATTGTTCAGATAGTTTCCCCCTTTAATATTCGGGTCGAGCGCGTTGGCCGGATTCCTTCTGACTGTAGGGATCGTCATATGCATCCCGCGATCATAAAACACAGCGTTATGGCTCGGTAGCGTGTTCACGATAATGACATAGCGTGTTTTTAGGCTGGGGTCAGGATACAGATCAACCTGACCGTCTCCACGAGTGATCTGGTAACGAACATATGCATCTTCATCCTGCATCACACCTGCAATTTTGGCGGTGCGTTTAATCTCAAGTAATAATTCTTCCCTAGATTGACTGATTTGCATCTGAATAAGTCTTGCCGAGTTCTCAAGACGCTCGAAGTGATCATCAAGAAAAAGAGGCACCCCTCTGTAGGTTCTAAACACCTCATACACCGAGTCGCCGTAAAGAAATCCCCGGTCAAGAACCGGGATTGAAGCTTCTTTGGCAGGCCGGATTAAACCGTCGACGTTAATGGTGGGCGAAATCATTGAATAAAAAGTCTCTCGATATACTTGTGGACCATTGAAACCCGTGACGGTTTCGGCAAAGTCTTGAATGGGTTAAAGCATTATATTAACGCGCTCGAGTCAATAGGGAATGGCGATGTATCTAAAAACCCCAGATCACCCCGCTACCGACCCCATCATAAACGCAGATGACAATTAATCAGATATTTCATAACGGGCATCAAGGTTTGGCAAGGGTCGCTTGTCTTCTTGGTGGTGCGGTTTGGGGCTTGTACTGGATTCCGTTACGCACCCTGGATAGTACTGGGATCAGCGGCGCCTGGGCGTCGGCTTTATTCAATCTCATTGCGCTTTTAATTATTGCGCCACTTATTTTGATTAGATTAAGGCCCCTGCTCGCTGGGGGGTTACAAATCCAGTTAACCGGCGCAACCCTCGGGCTCACGCTTCTCGTATATGCCACGGCGTTTCTGTACACCGATGTGGTTCACGCTATTTTGCTGTATTACCTGACGCCGATTTGGGGCGCTTTGTTTGGACGCCTGTGGCTTAAAGAAAAAATTTCTCCCGATCAACTTGTTGGAATCGGGTTTGGAATAGTCGGCATGATGGTTATTTTGCATATTGACGAAGGCTTTCCGTGGCCGCGCAATATTGGTGACTGGATGGCGCTTAGCGCCGGAATCCTTTGGGCACTCGGCGCAACGATGACGCGTCGATTTCCGGAACAACACACGCTTGATATTGTCAGTACATGGTTTTTATGGTGTACCATTTTTGCCGTTATCGCGGGATTAATCTTTCAAGGGTCGCAGAGCGTCCCCGATTTGGCAACGATAATCCCTGTCGTCTATTGGACAATCCCGATCGTTGCGTTGATCGTGGTACCCACGTTCATTGCAATTACCTGGGGACTTCCGCAATTAAATCCAGGAACCTCAGGGCTTCTTTTTATGACCGAGATTAGCGTGGTCACTGTTTCTGCAGCAATTCTGACTGAAGAACATATCGGGGTTCGCGAAATCTTGGGCGTCGTTCTTATCAGTTTGGCCGGCCTTGCCGAAGTGGTTTTACCCCGTCTGCGGCGGGCACACTAAAGCGCCGGATCTAGGGTTTATTCTTAGGCTGGCCGGCGCTTTTTTTGCCCCGATTATCGGGATGCTCAGGAAATGAAGCCCCAGGAAACCAGACGCTCCATGCTGGGAAATCCTGGCTATCTGATGCGCCCAGTCTCGAATCTCGGGATTTTGGATAATTCGGTTTTCGACTCACCTTGGGATGTCGACGACTAAACCACCGCTCCGCAAGTCGGGTCAAACTTCCGCGCTCGCCTACCGACTCTCCTTCCTGGGTCGTGTATGTCTTATCGTATTGCAGGGGTTTTTTACTCATTATGCTTCACGGCGCGTTCTAAGTATTAAAAAAACGAATACCGCATTCTAAATCAGCGCCTCTTAAAATAGTATCGATTTGAAGCATAGCGATCAAAGATGTTTTAATCGAATCACATTTTCAAAAAACGGAACTTAATGATGAGCCTAGTCGAAAATATCCTAACCGCGTGGGACAAAACTATGGAGACAAACGATCCAGCCCACCTCGGCGCCTATCTGGACGAAACGTTTGAATTTTTGAGTTCTGACGACTCTGTCAACTCAAAGGCAGAAACACTAGAGTGGTCAGCGGCCGGCGGGCTCCGAATCGGAAACTTCAAAACGGTATACGAAGACGGCAATGTGAGTTGTGCGACCCATAATGTCACGGAAGATGGTGCGGGACCCTCGACTGTCATGTGTTTCGTAAAGCATCAAAATGGAAAAGCGACGTTCTGGAAAATCCTGCGGGCATTTTCTACTGAGTAAATCTTCATATATTTGAAATCCTAAACGCGCCGAAAAGGCGTTGCGCACTCAACCCGATGAGAAATGTCGCCGCTTCACAATCGTTTGAGACCTTGACATAGAGGCATAAAAAAACCCAAGGCAAGCGCCTTGGGTTTTTAAAAAAAATGCCTGGCAGTGTCCTACTTTCACATGGGGAAACCCCACACTATCATCGGCGCTATGCGTTTTCACTTCTGAGTTCGGAATGGATTCAGGTGGTTCCCACACGCTATTGCCGCCAGACAAGCTTTGTGCCTAACTGGGTAACCAGTTAGACGAATAAGGTAGTGATAAGACGGTGTTACTGCGGTAAACAGCATACCAGTCTTCTTGGGTGTTATATGATCAAGCCTCACGGGCAATTAGTACGAGTTAGCTTAACGCATTGCTGCGCTTCCACACCTCGCCTATCAACGTTGTAGTCTACAACGACCCTTTAGGGACCTTAAAGGTCCAGAGAAACCTAATCTTGAGGGGGGCTTCCCGCTTAGATGCTTTCAGCGGTTATCCCGTCCGTACATAGCTACCCAGCAATGCCATTGGCATGACAACTGGAACACCAGAGGTACGTCCACTCCGGTCCTCTCGTACTAGGAGCAGCTCCTCTCAAGTTTCTAACGCCCACACCAGATAGGGACCAAACTGTCTCACGACGTTCTAAACCCAGCTCGCGTACCACTTTAAATGGCGAACAGCCATACCCTTGGGACCGGCTACAGCCCCAGGATGTGATGAGCCGACATCGAGGTGCCAAACACCCCCGTCGATGTGAACTCTTGGGGGGTATCAGCCTGTTATCCCCGGCGTACCTTTTATCCGTTGAGCGATGGCCCTTCCATACAGAACCACCGGATCACTAAGACCTGGTTTCCCACCTGCTCGACGTGTCAGTCTCGCAGTCAAGCACTCTTATGCCTTTGCACTAACCGCGCGATTTCCGACCGCGCTTAGAGTACCTTCGCGCTCCTCCGTTACTCTTTGGGAGGAGACCGCCCCAGTCAAACTACCCACCATACGCGGTCCCGGACCCGGATAACGGGTCTCGGTTAGGGCCCCAAACATGCCAGGGTGGTATTTCAAGGTTGGCTCCACCGAAACTAGCGTTCCAGCTTCAAAGCCTCCCACCTATCCTACACAAACATGTTCAAAGTCCAGCGTAAAGCTGTAGTAAAGGTGCACGGGGTCTTTCCGTCTTGGTGCGGGTACACTGCATCTTCACAGCAAGTTCAATTTCACTGAGTCCCGGGTGGAGACAGTGTGGCCATCGTTACGCCATTCGTGCAGGTCGGAACTTACCCGACAAGGAATTTCGCTACCTTAGGACCGTTATAGTTACGGCCGCCGTTCACCGGGGCTTCGATCAAGAGCTTCGTCCGAAGACTAACCCCATCAATTAACCTTCCGGCACCGGGCAGGCGTCACACCCTATACGTCCTCTTTCGAGTTTGCAGAGTGCTATGTTTTTAATAAACAGTCGCAGCCACCTCTTTATTGCAACCTCCTTCAGCTCCAGTCGCAAGGACCTTCACCTACCAGAGGCACACCTTCTCCCGAAGTTACGGTGTCATTTTGCCGAGTTCCTTCACCCGAGTTGTCTCAAGCGCCTTGGGCTTCTCGCCCTGTCCACCTGTGTCGGTTTAGAGTACGGACACATCTAACCTGATGCTTAGAGGTTTTTCCTGGAAGCATGGCATCAACCACTTCAGTTTCAATAGAAACCTCGTCGTCACGTCTCAGAATTATGTCCCCGGATTTACCTAAGGACACTCCCTACTCGCTTAAACCGGGACATCCAACACCCGGCTGGCCTAGCCTTCTCCGTCACCCCATCGCAGTTAGACGCGGTACAGGAATATTAACCTGTTTTCCATCGATTACGCCTTTCGGCCTCATCTTAGGACCCGACTAACCCTGCGCCGATTAACGTTGCGCAGGAAACCTTGGACTTCCGGCGAGGGGGTCTTTCACCCCCTTTATCGTTACTCATGTCAGCATTCGCACTTCTGATACCTCCAGCATGCCTCACGGCACACCTTCGCAGGCCTACAGAACGCTCCCCTACCATGCAAGCAAAGCTTGCATCCGCAGTTTCGGTACACAACTTAGCCCCGATACATCTTCCGCGCAGGCCGACTCGACCAGTGAGCTATTACGCTATCTTTAAAGGATGGCTGCTTCTAAGCCAACCTCCTGGCTGTCTGGGCCTTCCCACATCGTTTCCCACTTAGTTGTGATTTTGGGACCTTAACTGGCGGTCTGGGCTGTTTCCCTTTCGACGACGAAACTTATCTCCCGCCGTCTGTCTCCCGTGATTGCACTTTCTGGTATTCGGAGTTTGCAATGGTTTGGTACCACTAGACGTGGCCCTAGCCATAACAGTGCTCTACCCCCAGAAGTGAGACACGAGGCACTACCTAAATAGTTTTCGGGGAGAACCAGCTATCTCCGGGCTTGTTTAGCCTTTCACTCCTAGCCACAGCTCATCCACTGATTTTTCAACATCAGTTGGTTCGGTCCTCCAGTCGGTATTACCCGACCTTCAACCTGGCCATGGCTAGATCGCCCGGTTTCGGGTCTAATCCCAGCGACTATGACGCCCTATTAAGACTCGCTTTCGCTACGCCTACCCTAAACGGTTAAGCTTGCCACTGAGATATAAGTCGCTG
>Ga0222715_10000894_pt1 | contig 29393 bp, 17 predicted proteins | sample C33_9DmetaG_FD_165056 | JGI IMG/M metagenome (GOLD analysis project Ga0222715, IMG submission 165056) | Estuarine water microbial communities from San Francisco Bay, California, United States - C33_9D | ecosystem: Environmental > Aquatic > Marine > Unclassified | place: USA: California...
CCTTCGGGTTCTTCGTAGCACACGAAGCCGAAGCCCTTGGACTTGCCTTCTTCGTCGCGCATGATGACGCAGCTCGTCACCGCGCCGTGTTCGGCAAACTTTTCGCGCAACTTTTCGTCGCTCAAGTTTTCGCTCAAGTTCTTAACATAGACGTTGTTGAACTTGGCTTCGCCGGTGTTGGAGCGCTCGGCACGTCGTTGGAACGGACCGACGTACACTTGCTTGTCGTTCAATTCCATACCGTTGACGTTGTCAATCGCCGCTTGCGCCGCCTCTTGGGTCTCGAATTGCACGAAGCCGTAGCCCTTCGAGTTCCCTTGGCCATCCATCGCCACCTTGGCGCTCGTGATCGTCCCGAACTGCGCAAAGGTATCGAGCAACGCCTTGTTGTCGATCGACTTATCGAGATTCTTGATGAAGATGTTCCCCACGCCAGATCTTCGCACCGCCGGATCTCGCTGCGAGTACAACACGCGAATCGGCTTCCCGTTGATGACTTGAAAGTTCAACACATCAATCGCGTGCGCCGCATCGTTCGGCGATTGAAAGTTCACGTACGCGTACCCGAGCGATCGTCGCGTGATCAAATCCCGGCACACCCGAATCGACACCACCGGTCCGATGGATGAGAACTTTTCGTACAACTGCGCCTCCGTCACCGAGGTCTCCAGGTCCCCGACGTACAGCGAGCTCGTCCCCGCCCCCGGTTGTTGCGCCGCGGGCGTCGTCCCGTCCGCGTTCGCCGTCGCGTTCGACGCTTTCGCGTCGTTCGTCACGTTCGTCGCCGTCGCGGCAGACATCTCGCGTCGTCCTCAAAAACCCGTTCGCTCGGAACGTCAAGAAATTCGGCGGCGCGACGAGATCGCGTCCCGGGGCGCGTCTTCGCGCGCGTTCGGTGCGTTCGGCGAGCGTCGAGCGCGTCGACGTGCGCGCGCGTGCGATGTGCGAAAACGACGTGCGTTCGTCGGCGTCGCGTGGACCGTCGTTCGCGGGTGCGCGCGCGACGTAAAGTGTCGTCGTCGTCGCGCGCACGATGCGCGATTCGCCGCCGTCCCGGCGGCGCCGACACGACGGCGACGCGACCGCGCGCGATTTTAGGGCTTGCGCGGCGACGCGCGTTCTCACATGGCGGTTTTTCGTTTAGTGTACGTACGTCATTCGACGCCCTCGCGCGATCCGCGCGCGTCGATCGCGACGTCGCCATCGCGCGTCGCGATCGCGCGGATCGCGCGGCGCGCGCCGACGCCCGCGCGATCCGCGACGCGCGTGATTTTACGTGCACACGGCGTTATTCGATATATTATACGTTCGTGTGTGCGTGTATAACGCATCCGAACGCCCGTGTGCGAGGGCGCCGACGCCGACGCCGACGCGCGCGCGCGAGTGCGCGACGCGACGGCGCGACGGCGCGACGGCGCGACGGCGCGACGGCGCGACGCGGGGCGTCGAGCGCGATGACGCCGACGACGGCGCGCGCGCGCGACGGCGCGCGCGCGACGGAAGGGGGTCGCGACGAGGAGGCGGTTTCGGAATCGTCCTCGGCGGTGGACGCGCGGAGGCGCGCGGACGCGCGCGCGCGGACGCGCGCGCGCGAGGGGAAGGGGCGCGCGCGGCAGGAGGTGCTGGAGGAGGAGGAGTACGCGGCGCGGTTGGAGGCGATCATCGAGAGGGATTATTTTCCGGATTTGCGATCGAATCGGTTGAAGGCGGCGCTGCTGGAGGCGACGAGACGGGGAGACGCGCGGGCGATCGCGGCGGTGCATCGAGAGATGAACGCGGAGAGAGTGCGGAGAGTTGGTTCGCGGGGTGGCGTGGTGGGGACGCCGAGCATCGGGGGGTCGGGGACGACGACGCGGGGCGCGGAGGCGAGCTGGGAGACGGAGACGCCGCAGAGGCGGAACGATTTTGAAGACGGCGACGAGGAGGAGGAATTCGTAGACTACGAAGAATGCGGGATCGAGGGAGTGCGAGGGAGGTCCACGGCGTACGAGGAGGACCGTCACTTGAGCGTGAATGGGTTTTTGGCCAAGTACACGTCGGAGGACAACGCTTCGTTTACCGAAATAGTCCAACGAAGCGAGGCGAAGCGGGCGTTAAAGAAGCGGCATTTGGAAGCCGTCACGGCGCCACCGTCGCGGCGAGCGGCTTTACTCGCCGCTCTGGCGTCTCATCCCGAGCCGTCATCCGCGTTGGCGCTTGTCGAAGGCGCAGAGGTTGCCGAAAGCGATCCATCCGCGGTCAAGGCGGTCGCCGTCGTCGGTCATGATAGCCTGTACAACGCCCCAGATGGTGTGGCTTTGTCGTTAAAAGAGCGCCGGCGCATGATGGCGTGCGATCCTAAGATCACGGTTGCGGCGAACACGCGATTTGTGGCGCCGAAGCCACGCACAGACGGGAGCGAAGGTAAGCGCGCGGCGCTGAAGCGGTATGAGCGCGTGCACACGCCGAGCATGACTCCGGGCGTCGAAGGGAGTCCAATAATGACGTGGGGTCGAATCGTATCGACGCCATTACGCTTGGAAGATACGGAGGAAGAAATAGCGGGCGCGGGGAAGTTTTCGATGAAAGGTTCGAGCGCGCGAGAGCGAAAATTGCGCGAACTCACCGCGCGAAACGCGAGCGGTTCCGCGACGCCGACGCCTCGGACGCGACGCGGCGCACCTACGCCGAACGGACTGTCGAAAGCGGCGAAGAGTTTACTCCGACGCGTCACGACACCCGCTCGACGCGCAGCGACGACGCCGAGAGACAGTGATTTGCGAAAATCATACAGCGGAACGACACCGCGAACGACACCAGCGAGCCATGGCGGGTTACTTAGATTAGAAGATTAGGTAGTTGCAATGTACTAGTTACATCGAATGCGTTAAGTTATTCTATTGTGTGGAGTTAATCGTGTCTCTCCCTATACGAGCTCATCGAGCGGGAACGCTTGCGTGAGCAGTTCTGGAATCGCCTCTGGGTTTTCGAAACGCTGGCGCAGCTCCGTCTCTTGCGTGGGCACTAAGTGCACCGAGTTGCGCAAGTACGTAGGGTTGACGTCGATGTCCCAGCCGTATGCCTCTTTGATTCTCTTCAACGTTTGTACTTGGCGAGCCGCGGTTGCCAAATGCTCTTCGTACACCAAGTGCACGTATTGCCGCTTACGCGCTCGCATTTCATTCATGAAGAACTCAATCCAGTCGTGTCTTTCTTGGAAAGTTTGCTTGAACTTTTCAAAGTCAAACACGACTTGTGTCGGCATGGGTTCGTCCTTCGATTCTGGCTTCAATGGATCCGAGAACTTCATCCAAACACCCGTCTCCTCAGCCGCTGTCAACGAAGCGTATTGGGCGAGAATGTTTGCGCGCTCAAGGAAGAAGACGTTGGCCTTGGGGAATTCATCCAAGATCGTACGTGCGATGCGTCTGGTCGCTCGAGCACCACCCAAGGCGTTGTTCCAACCAATTCTCGTCATCACGTACCGATAACCGTGTCTCGCCGCGCCTAACAAAAGCTGATCGAGGAACGTACGCGGGTGGTTCACCAAATTGTTGAAGACATCCTCATCGACGCCGAGCTGCAAAATCTTTGGCTTCATGTCCTGCGTCACCCAGTCCATCTCTAACGCACGTTCTGACCACAAATCTCCAATGTCCAAGAATCTGTTGTACAAAGGAATATCAGAGTGGAAACCGGTGTCATCTTCCCAAACCACCGTGTCTTCGTCGGCGTTGAACGCTTGTCGCAAGAGTTCAGACATCAGCTGTGCGCCGGAACGCGCCGTGTTCGCTAAGACCACGAGCTGCGCCGAGACGTCGGCCGTACCGAGCAAGCTCATGCGGCGATTCACGAGCTTTTCAGTCATGACATCTACGTTATCAGCCTCGGACCAACGAACTTGATCGAGAATGAAATCGAAAATGAAAGACGAAGGATCGTGCACGTAGTTGAGTGTCCAGTCTACTAAACGCTGCGTTTTCACCTCGGGATCGCATCCCGTCCACGACTTGCCGAGACTGAAATGGTCCAGCGCAGTCGCATCGGGGTAGAGCTTACGAATCTCCTTGCAAGGAACTTTGATGCGCCAAATCTTCTCCGGGTCGTTTTTATCTACGACGAGCTTGGAGCCCTTCTTTGACACGCGTTCGCCCACTAATGCTTCGTGATCAACCTGCTCTAAGCACATGTCTCGCCCATCTTGACCGCACAGCAATGGATACGCAGTATCGCGATCTAAAATGACAGCGTTGTCGAAATGCAACACCTTGAGCGTCAAGTACATCGGCCCCGTCCAGGCGTTCGCGATGCAGTGCTCGTCAAACGGAATGGCGTCGAGATATTCCTTGTTGGTGATCAGCGACGCAAACAGTGCGGAGTGCTTCTCCAGCGCCCCCATAAAACCAGCTGATGCGAACCGCTTGTCTCCCCCGGGATCCGCCACTAAGAAAACCTCCTTACCGAGCGTCGCCGTGACGGAGAACAAATCCGTCGGGTCTCTCAAGAGCTCAATGTTCGTATCCATGTACAACCCACCGTGGTGATACATGATCTCAAACTTCATCAAATCCCCAATCATCGAAAACACGTTTTCATGATGCTTTAAGTTGTACTTTAACGCACGCTTGATGGTGTGATAGGTGTACGGAAAGTTTTCAGGCGTAATGTCCGCGCTCCGCCAAAGCTTGATCTTCCAACCCACCTTGTGAAGAATCTTCTTGTTCTGGTTCAAGAACGCGCGCTTCACGTTCGGCAGCTCTGAGCCGAGCCAAATCGCGTGCCCCACGGGTTTCACCTTCAAGTGATGCACCTCGCCATCCGCTGGGTACTCATTCGCGGGATACCCGTCGCCGGGGTACCCGGTCGCCCCGAGCGAGGCGAATCGCCTCGCCCGCGCGTGCCTCTCACCCTCTCGCACGTACCCAAACGCCACCGCCACGACGACGGCGACGAGTGAAACTAAACTCACGATTCCACGCGCGCTCACGAACCCATCTCTCCGCGTTCGCCGCCCCGCGCTCGTCGTCGGCTCGTCCTCGAGCGCGCGATCCTCGCTCGCCGCCGCGCTCGTCGACGTCCCCAGCAACGCCGCGCGCTCCATCGCGCTGGCGCGCGCGCTCGGCATCATCCCGAACATCCTCACCTCTCCTATCGTCGCGCCGCGCGCCCTATCCCTCGCTCACCCTCGACGCCGCGCGCGATCGACGCCGCGCGCGCACGAGGGTGTTGAGTCTTCGATTCGAACGCCTCGCGCGCCTTCGCGCGTTTCCCGTCCCCGCGCGTCGCCCCGGCGCCTCGCGCGACGCCGGCGCCTCGCCCGCGCGTTCGTCTCGACCCTTCTCGCCGCTCGCCGCGCGCGCGCGCGCGCGTTCGCCGCGACCGCGGGGTGTGACGCGCGCGTCGGCGCATGGTGTTGTCGCGTCTCGCGGTCTCACCGTTTCACACACGGATCTTTCTGACCGTCTTAAAACACCCGGGAGCGCCACGCGGCGCGCGTCGCCTCGTCGACGCGACGCGCGACCGCGCTCGTCGACGCGCGCGCGACGATGTCGGCGTGCCTGGGCGCGTGCTGCGGGTCGTGCGCCGCGAACGCGTGCCGCGGGTGCCTCGCGCGGGGACGGACGCGCGAGCGCGGCGACGGGGCGGACGTCGGCGACGTCGAACGGGGCGACGATGAATCCGGCGCGACGAATCGTCGAGGGGACGCGTCGTGGCGGCGGAAATACGCGGGCGCGTTCGTGGCGCTGGCGTTCGCGACGTGGGCGCTGAGAGATGGGAGAGGGGCGTCGACGGCGCTCGGGAAGGCGTTCGGGTGGGCGTGTCGAGACGCGCTCGCGGCGAGGAGCTGCGCGCACGAGACGGCGGTGCGCGTGGGACTGGGAAACGCGTTGTTTTTCGCGTTTATGCTCGTCGTGACGTTCATGGTGAAGGAAAGCGACCGGACGAGCGCGCGCGTGCGGTTTAACGAAGGTTTTTGGTTGGTGAAAGGGGTCATTTGGCTCGGGTTGCTCGTCGGCGCGTTCGCGATGACGTTGAACGACTACTCTGGGCTGGTGAACGTCGATCGGTTCTTCGCGGCGGTGTTCCTGCTGATCCAACTCATCGTCTTGCTCGGTTGGGTGTACGATTTGAACGACAAGCTCATGTCAGGCATGGATGAAGGGGGAAATCGGAGTTTCACGCTCTTGCTGACTTCGTCCGCGGCGACGTACGCGTTGGCGTTCACCCTGGTCGGCTTTCTCTACAAGCTCTGGGCGCCGTCGAGCGAATGTCATCGAAACATCGCGCTCATCACGTGCATGTTGATCGTGTGCGTGATATTTTCGGTGATTTCTCTGCACGCCCGCGTCAACGGAGGCTTGTTCACGTCGGGCGCGATGACGTTTTATTGCATGTACGTGCTCGCCTCGGCGTTGGCGTCCGAGCCGAACAATTACGCGTGCTCGCCCGCATCAAAAGACGGTGATTTAAGCTCAGTACTCTCAGTCATCGGATTCGTCTTTGCCCTGTTTGCGCTCGGCGTCACCGCGCACAGCGCCTCGTCCAAGAGCGCGTTCGCCGGCGAAGGCGCAGAGGGCAGCGAAGATCCCACGTCGACGTTCGACGTCACCTTCTTCCATTTCGTCTTCTTCACCGCGAGTTCTTACTGCGCCATGACTTTCACGGAGTGGACGAACGGGCAGAGCGCCGCCGGTTGGGAGAGCGCTTGGGCCAAGGTCGCGGCGGCGTACGCGAGCGCCGCGCTCTACACGTGGGCTTTGCTCGCGCCCTTCGTCTTGCGTAACCGCGAATTCCGCTAGCCGACGTCACGAGAGCGTCTTAGACACTAGTACACTCGCATTCATTACAAAAATTCACCCAGTCGCTCCCTCACCTCTTTCGCGTCGTCCTCGACGTCTTCGTCTTCGCCGACGACTCCCTCGCCGCCTTCGCGTTCCCGAGCTTCGCCAGGTACGCCAGCACCGCCAGCGCCGCGACGTCCACCGCGCCCGCGAACGGCGAGATCTCTCCCGCGCTTCCCTCGTCCATCGCCATCGCCATCGCCGGCGTCAGCATCGCCGCCGCGAGCGCCGTCGCGACGCGTCCCGTCGTCGTCGTCGTCGTCGTCGTCGTCCCGTCCCGTCGCGCGTCGCGCGCGCGCGTCGCCGCCCGCCGCGTCGTCGGCCGCGTCTTCGTCCTCGTCATCCTCCTCGTCGTCGTCGTCGCGCGCGTCGTCGTCGCGCGCGTCGTCGTCGCCATCGCGTCGTCGCGACGTGGCGTCGGTCGCGCCGTCGCGCCGGATTCGCGCGCGAACAGACGGATCGAGAGCACGAAAAACGCGACCGCACTGTTTGCCCACGCGGCGCGGCGCGATGCCCGAAAAAAACCTCGACCTCGACCGAACGGATAAAGCGACGGGACGACGGCGCTTCGACGGCGACGGCGCGCGCGCGCGCGCGCGACACTCGCCGACGGACGCGCACCGCGACCGCACGCGCCGCGAACGACGCGCGCACGACGCACGACGGACGGACGACGGACGGACGAATAACGCAAAGGAAAGATGCGCGCGACGACGATGCGGCAATCGAGCGCGGTGACGGGGACGCGCGTGCGAGCGACGCGAAATGCGCGCGCGGTGAAGCCGCGGGCGACGACGCGGACGAGCGCGGGGTTGAACGTCGATCTGCGGGGGAAGAAGGCGTTCGTCGCGGGCGTGGCGGACGATAACGGGTTCGGATGGGCCATCTCGAAGGCGCTGAGCGAAGCCGGCGCGGAGGTGATCCTCGGGACTTGGGTTCCGGCGTTGAACATCTTCGAGACGTCGTACCGACGGGGGAAGTTTGACGAATCGCGTAAGTTGAGCGATGGGTCGATGATGACGTTCTCGAAGATTTACCCGATGGACGCCGTGTTCGACACCGTCGACGACGTTCCGGAGGACATCGCCACAAACAAGCGTTACGCGGGTAACGAAAAGTGGACCGTGACCGAAGTCGCGAAGTGCGTCGAGGAAGATTTCGGTAAGATTGATGTTCTCGTGCACTCCTTGGCCAACGGTCCGGAAGTCGCCAAGCCTTTGCTCGAAACGAGCCGTAAGGGTTACTTGGCCGCCATCTCGGCGTCTTCTTACTCCAACGTGTCCATGATCCAACACTTCGGACCGTTGATGAACAAGGGTGGTGCTGCCATCTCTTTGACCTACCTCGCCTCCGAACAAATCATCCCGGGCTACGGTGGTGGTATGTCCTCCGCGAAGGCGGCGCTCGAGTCTGACACCCGCGTCCTCGCGTACGAAGCCGGTCGCAAGTGGGGCATCCGCGTCAACACCATCTCCGCCGGTCCTCTCGGTTCTCGCGCGGCCAAGGCGATTGGTTTCATCGACAAGATGATCAACTACTCTCTCTCCAACGCGCCGCTCAAGGAGAAGCCGCTCGAAGCCATCGAAATCGGTAACACCGCCGCCTTCTTGTGCTCTCCGCTCGCCTCCGGCATCACCGGTGCGACCATCTACGTCGACAACGGTCTCAACGCCATGGGTCTCGCCGAGACCGCTCCGGAAATTTCCGGTTAAGCGCGCGTCCAGAACGTTTTGTGGAGGATGGCGAAGACGCTCGGCGGTCGCGGACTCTACGTTTTCAACGCGCCGCGGCGACGACTTCGTCTTCGCTCTCCTTTAGATGACGTCGCAATTCAATATTTTAATTAGAGTCTAAGTGTTGACGCCGAAGATCCCTCGTCACCACAATCGTCGTCGCGCGTCTTCACGGCACGGACACCTCTTTAAACTCGTCGTCTCGGACGACTCGTCTGGCGTAGGTTTTTTCCGGGTGTTTTCAGATGCCGTGGTTCACTTCGCGACGCGACGCATGTCCCACCTCCTCGTCACCTTACGTCGAGGCACCGCGGGCAAACCGAAGACGATCCTCCAAACCTTGTCCGCGCTCGGCCTGCGCAAGACTCGAGACGCGCGCATCGTGCCGAACGACGCCGGCGCGCGAGGAAAGTTGAATCAAGTCAAACACTTGGTCTCCGTGGAAACGCTGGAAGACGCCGAACGACGCGTCGAAGCGCTGGCGAAGAAGCGCGCGCTGCGAACGCCGATCGTGAGCGAGCACTGAGGCGATGCTGCTGCGCACGGCGAGCTGCGAGTCGCTGAGCGGGGGACGAGGGATGGCGAAACGCTCGGGACGAGGTCGAGGGACGGGGACGACGACGACGCGAGCGGTGTCGTCGTCGAGCGCGCCGCGAGCGCCGCACGCGTCGGTGCTAGATATGTGGCGCACGTGTGATGCGGTGGCGTTCGATGTGGATAGCACGGTGTGCGAAGATGAGGGCATCGACGAGCTCGGGGCGTACGTCGGCGCGGGCGAACGCGTAGAGGCCATCACAAGAAAGGCGATGGAGGGAGGGATGCCTTTCGGTGAGGCTTTACAAGCGAGATTAGAAGCCATGGCGATCACTCGGGAGCAGTTGGAGACGTACGTGGCGAAAAACCCGCCGAAATATTCACCGGGGATTAAAGAACTCGTCGCTGCGTTGCACGCGAGCGGTAAAGAAGTATACCTCGTCTCTGGTGGGTTCAGACAGATGATCGCCCCCGTGGCGAAAGGTTTGGGTATTCCAGTCGAAAATATCTACGCCAATACGATGACGTTCAACGAGGACGGCTCGCTGAAAGGTTACGACGCCGGCGAGTTCACCTCGCGTTCGGGTGGCAAAGCCGAGGCGGTCAAGCACATCAAATCGAGTCGAGGGTACAACACGATGATCATGGTCGGCGACGGCGCCACCGATGTCGAAGCGAAGACCCCCGGTGGTGCCGACATCGTTGTCGGCTACGGCGGCGCCCAGCGTCGCGCCAAAGTTGAAGCCGAAGCCGACTGGTTCGTGCTCGATTTATTCGTCCTCGCGGAAGCTCTCAAGGGTGCGTGATTCGCACGCAAGTTCGTTTAGATGCGTTTTAAAGATAAAGTCATCGCATTGTGTATCACCGACTCCACACCAACCCTCGATGCGCCTCGATGACTTCGCGAGCTCGCGTTCGCGAGCGCCGCAAAACCTGCGGCGCCGCGCTCCCGAGCCTCACTCACGCGCGCACGACGTCGACGGACGAGGCGTCCGTCGAACGCGCGGTGAGGCGCGCGCGTCGCCGTCATGGATGCCGCCGAACGCGGCGCGATAGCGTCGACGCCACACGACGATGCGCCGACGACGACCGCCGGAAAAACGACGGAGCTGTTCGGCAAGATTGACGGCGAGACCGTGCGGTTCCTCGTCCAGAGCTCGTTCGCGGGCGATCAACTCGATGAGTTGAAGCGGCAGATATCGATCTTGCGCAGGCTGCGCGTGGGCGATCGGTTCGTGCTGCCGGGTCAAGGGACGCCGCGCGCGAAGAAGGAGCGCGTTTTTGGCTTGTTGGACTTGGGGTGCGGGGCGGAGTTGCGCCTGAGCAGTGCGACGAAGACTTACTTCACGCACGCCGAGTGGATGTACGCGTATAGAGAGTTACCGCTGTTTTCGCAACTTTCGGATGAAAGGTCGACCGATGCGGCCAAGGCGAAGTTTGCGAGGAAGCGCGACGGTGACGGTCGAGCCGAGTTGAATCTGTCCGACGTGAATAGAGTGGCGACGAAACCAGTGGAGATTTTAGAACGCGAGGGAAAGAGGTTGTTAGAACACGCACATCTGCGAGAAATCGAACGCCTGCGAGAGGAAGTAGATGCTCTGAATGAGATGGACGACGACGGACAACGGCTCGCCTTGGAAAATCGCATCAAACAGCTTGAGTTGGTGAGCGTTCAACGGCAACTAAGAAACGAGCTCGTGTTAGCGCAACAAGAGATCATGCAGATGCCGGAGCGAGCGTATAAGAAAATGGTTAAGGAAAACATCAAGATACTCGCTGAGAAGAAGAAAAAGGCTGAAAAGAAGGAGAAGCAAGAACAGACAGCGTTCTTGCGCAGTGTGCTAGCGATGCGTAAACGTATCAACGAAGAGTCGAACAACGCTCGCGATGAGCGCTTAGCAAGAAACAGGGCTGTGCTAAAAATGCACGAAAAGTTGAGCCGCGAGTTTATGCGAAAGGCTCGCGATGAAAATTCAGAACGTTTGTTGCGCTTGGAAGCGTTAAAGGCGAACGATTTAGCCGCATATCGCGAGTTACTCGCAGAGGCGAGAGGTCGCGAGACTGATATGACGGCTGAAGGCGAGGGCGACAAATACGAAGCTTTGACATCGTTCTTAAACGCAACTGAATCGTACTTGACTAAGCTCGGAGGGAAAATTGCCGCGGTTAAGATTGAGCAAGCGCGTTCAGAAGCCGCCGCCGCCGCCGCATCAGAGGCTGAGGCCAAAGGTCTTACTGAGGAAGAAATCAAAGTCGTAGCAGAAGAGGCGGCAAACAGCGCAGCTATTGATCATGGTGAAGCCATTTTAGACGGTGCCGCGGATGGTGGAGACACGAAGGAGCGATACTATGCCATGGCGCATAGTACGCAAGAAATCATCACACATCAACCGCGCATGTTAACCTTTGGAAAACTTCGCGATTATCAGCTCGTGTCCCTGCAATGGATGATTTCGCTGTACAACAATAAATTGAACGGTATTTTAGCTGATGAAATGGGTCTCGGGAAAACGGTTCAGGTGTGTGCGTTGATTGCTTACTTGTTCGAAAGCAAGCAAAACTTTGGACCGCATCTCATCATCGTACCAAACGCCGTGATTGTGAACTGGAAAGCCGAAATCAGGCGATGGTTGCCAAAACTATCCACCGTGTTTTACGTCGGCTCAAAGGATGTACGCGCTAAAATTTTCCAGCAACAAGTTTTGCAGCTCAAGTTCAACGTCCTCGTCACCTCTTACGAGTTCATCATGCGAGATCGATCCAAGTTGAGCAAAGTGGCATGGAAGTACATCATCATCGACGAAGCGCATCGGCTGAAGGATCGCGAAGGACGCTTAAGTCGGGATTTGGATAAATTTAGAGCGCAGCGTCGCTTACTTCTCACCGGTACTCCGTTACAAAATGAGTTGTCCGAGCTTTGGTCTCTCCTAAACTTGCTCTTGCCTGAGGTGTTCGACTCGTCGAAAGTGTTTCAAGAATGGTTTGGAGGGAACTCGAAGGTTAGTAACGACGCCGACAGCGAAGATTGGATCGAGAGAGAAAAGAAGGTGATCGTCATAAGTCGTTTGCATCAGATTCTTGAGCCTTTCATGCTGAGACGATTAGTGCAAGATGTTGAGAGCAAGCTTCCGCCTCGCATCACCGTCACCGTCCACTGTCCGTTCAGCGCCTTTCAGTCGGCTTGTTACGACTGGATTCGTAAAACGGCCTCCATTCGCGTCGAACCAGGAACTAGAATAGGACTGGCGGCACAGCAAAACTTCCGTGGGTACTTGCCGCTCCAAAACAGGGCAATGGAACTTCGCAAACTCTGCAATCATCCTTCGCTGAGTTACCCTCCCGAAAAGGGTGGAGATTTCCGAGGTCCGAACCTTGTGCGAGCGGGCGGTAAGTTTTGGATATTGGATCGATTGCTCGTGAAGTTGCAACGCTCAGGGCATCGAGTGTTGTTATTCTGTACTATGACAAAGCTCCTTGACTTGTTGGAAAACTACTTACAGTGGAGATGGACCACTCCGGATGGTCAAGACATGAAGTATTGTCGCATCGATGGAAACACTTCGTTGGAGCAGCGCGAGATTGCTATCAACGATTTCAACGCACCTCACAGCGACAAGTTTATCTTCTTGCTTTCTATCAGAGCCGCTGGTCGTGGTTTGAATCTTCAGACGGCGGATACCGTGATAGTGTACGATCCAGATCCCAACCCAAAGAATGAAGAACAAGCCATCGCTCGAGCGCATCGCATAGGCCAAACACGAGAAGTGCGTGTGATTCACTTTGAAGCAGTCGACGATGACATCGTGCCGAAAAAGAAGGGAAGCAAGAAGGAAGAAGTTGGTTGGGGTGGTCCCAATAGAAGCTACTGCGAATCCCTCGAGTCGTCCGTTCGAAACGTCATTCAAAAACAAAAGATTGAAATGGCTGCTGAAATTGTTGATGCCGGTAGATTTGATGGTCAGACGACGCATGCCGAGCGACGGGAAACTCTCGAAAACCTTCTCCAGCAGCAAGCAAATGGCACGCGAACAGGTGTAAGCGTGCCTCCGTTGAAAGAACTTAACGGCAAGATCGCTCGCTCTCAAGAAGAGTGGGACTTGTTCAACCGTTTGGACGAAGAGCTCGATTGGCCAGGCGCTTTGCTGAGCTCGGCAGAATGTCCGTCGTGGATCAAGTACACGCAAGACGAAATTGATCAAGCTGTTTTTGCAAACAGTAAAGTTGGACAGTCGAGTGTTACGCAGTTCAACGAGAACATGGGTAGAGGCGCTCGGTCGACGAACAACTTGAACGCGAGCGGATCGGCGGTGTGGAGTCACGCCGACAGACAAGAGGTCGACTTTATCGATAGAACTGGCATAGCCGACGACGATGGCGATGAGGATGAAGAGAGTGATGATGTAGCCGTACGGGAGGACTCCATAGAAGACATTGGAGATATTGATATCGATGATATCGAGGACGCTGAAGACGACGACGACACGACGTTGAATACGGTTGAGATCAACGAAGACGACGAAGACGAGGGGGGAGAACCACCCAAGAGGCAACGAGTAGAGTATTGATTTGATTGTAATTTTACACAAACATCTAGAAGTCATCACGAACTCGCTCAAATTTTTGTCGCGTCCTTCTCGCGTTGTTCCGCGGCTTCCAACAGCGTAACGACTTCGGCGATGAGTCGCTGAGCGCTGCCATTCGCCGCGATGGTGGGAATTATCACTTCACGAAGGAGCGTGCGCTTCTTGATGCCGAGGATTTCTGAAGCCCACGTGTCGACTGACGTGCTCGCACTTAGCGGCCCGAGGAATTCGGTGCAAACTTCGCGAAGTTGCGATTCTGCCCCGACAAACGTGGTGCGAGGATCGTCACCGCACTCAGTCGCCAAGTGACGCACATACGCCGCGAGCCACGATTTGAATTCGTCCGCGGATTGCAACATGGCTGCACCCGCAACTAGAATTTCTAAGTGTCTGGCAGTTTCGCGGCGTGGTGTCAGCCCGCTTGTCTGCAGCAGTGCAGCTGGTCCTAAGTGCGCGGCAGCGCGGGCAGCGGCGATTTGCAATGCTTGCATTTCCCCAAAGCCCGAACCACCCGCCTGACGAAGCCGAGATGTAAACTCCGATCGCAGGAAGCTTTGGTCGGCAATTCGTGCCCACGTTTGCAGATCACTGTGATAGACGTAAGCGTAACCATTCGTGAAGGTGAAAATCGGAGCCCCGGACTTTGACAGTCGCACCGTCGCGAGTGCGACTCCAGAGCGCGAGGAACTACGCACGAGCGCCGAGCAGTCCGCCTTGAGCGTGCAAGTTTCTTTGCCCACGGTTACGTTCCACACAAGGAGCGTGTAGTCTCTAGTAACAATCAAAAGGGACGAATCATCTTTGCAGGACACTAAGAACGCAGCTCGATCAGGCAAAAGTAGGGACGGCATGTAACGCCGACCGCATGGGGTGTAGAGTTGCAATGAACCATCCTCAAGAGCAACAGCGCAGAAGTTCTTATTTCCAGTGAGATGAGTAGCTTTCATATCGATGCGATCTGTCCACTTCATCTTACCCGCTTGCGAGCAAACCAGTTCCACAGAAGAGCGTTCATGATCGTTCTTTGCCTCGAGAAGTAGTGGTGCGCGCTCCTCGCTTCCTTCATCCGCCTCTAAGTTTGGCTCAACGAGTTGTACGTGCATCGAACCGGGAGCCGGAGCCACGGGAAGAGGCGGCGGTGCGGTCATTGCTGTAGTAGGAATTTGCGAACGCTGTGGCATCGACGGAGTAGTCGGTGGCACCTGCTGCACTTGCGTCGGTTGAAGCGCCACTCGCTTCGGCGCGGGCGCAGATGGCGCCTCAAAAGCACTCTGCACGCCGTTGCCCCCATTCATTGCCGTAGGCTCTATTCTACGCTTCAATCCATTCGTAGCATCCTGCAAATTTTGAGGCTGCGGATTCGCTGGCAAAGGCTGGAGCTGCACGCGTTGCGGTGCCTTGACCGGAGTGCCCACAGACGGACCAGTGGCTGCGACGGGAATAATGCGTCGACGACCGTCGTTACTCACCGTCTCGCGCTGCGCTGATATCGTCGCCACTCCGTTTTGCGCTACACCATTATTACTTCGAATCGGCGCGGGCTGAATTCGCTTCGGGGGCGGCGGAGTTGTCTTCACACCCTTGGACACGTCGTCTAAGTCGCTCGGCGCAGCCGCCGCAAATCCAAGCAACGTGGGATCCTCCAGCATGGGCGCGCGGTTGCGTTTGATATCACCGTACGTCTCGGACAAAAACGCTTCAGCGGCGGTGTCGTCCAACTTTTCACCGATTTCAGCCGGGTCAAACTTAAACGTGCACAGCGTCCCGTCGGTGCTGCACGCCAGCAATGTGTACCCATCCGGAGTCCAGCACAAGTCTACCACGGACTGCGAGAAGCATTTACGCACGATACACACTGGCTTTGGCCTGTTCGTGGTCCAAATCGTCAGCTTGCAGTCTTGCGAACCACACGCGATGACTGTGTGAACTTTATCTCGCTTCTCGTCGTGGAAAAGCACGGGCGAGAAGCGCACGGCAACGACCGGTCCTTTGTGTCCGACGAAGTCAAAGTTGCTCCCCCAAGACCCACGTTCCAACACCGATGCCGTGTGAGACGGCTTTTTGTACGAGTTACAAGTCGTCACCGCCTTGCCGTCCGGGCTCCAGCACAGGCGCATCGAAAACGTCGCGCCCATGGACGCCTGGTACGGTTCCTCAACCTTGGCCACTTGCGTCCAATCATCCGTACGCCATATTATGCACGTCTTATCATCGCTCTGCGTCGCCAAAAATTTCCCTATCGGATCCCAAGTCACCCCTCTGACAAAGCTCGTGTGCCCTCGAAGCGTCGCCACCGGATTCCCCGTGCGACAGTCCCAGATAATCACCAAGTTGTCGAGCGAGCACGACGCCAACATGGAATCATCCGGCGACCACGCGATATCGATCACATCCGATCCATGTCCCCTATACCTCGCCGCGATCGTCCAATTCTCCACGTTCGGCGCGTCCGTGCTCCCGAACGCCGCCTTTCCCGGTCCCTCTCGCAGCGCGTACACCAACACGCTCGTATCCGTCGACCCGCTCGCCAAATACCGTCCATTCCGCGAGAACCGCACGCAATTCACCGGTCCGAAGTGATCGCTCAGCGTCGCCAGGCACTTCGGCGAGTTCTCATCCGCCTCGATCTCTCGCTCGAGCACCGGCGCGAGCGCCCACACCTTCACCTTTTGATCGCCTCCCGCCGTGGCGAATCTCGTCCCGTCCGGCGCGGCGTCCACGGAGAACATCGGCGCCGTCCCATCGTGCGCGACGAACTCGGGCTTATACACCACCACCATCGTCGCCCGCCGCCGCGTCGAACCGTCGGCCGCGCGTCCGCACGCGCGCGTCCGAACGCGCGATTGTGCCGCGCGCGTCGCGGTGCGTCATTTTCAAAAAAAGCATCCCACACGCCCGGGTGTCTAACACCCGGGTGTGCGGGACCCCGACGCCGTTAACGACCGCGGCGCGCGACGACGACGACGGCAGAGCGACGACGACGCGACCGAGCGATGGCGACGGCGCGCGCGCGCGCGACGGCGACGACAGACGCGGCGCGATCGCGCGGCGCGCGCGACGCGCGACGGCGAGGACGCGCGCCGGGCGAGCGACGAGGACCGACGCGCGCGGCGGCGAGGGTGGACCTGGACGACGAGGACGCGGACGGTGGGTGCGTCCCGGGACGAGGTGCGCGAGGCGAGGCGAGGCGAGGCGAGACGCGACGCGACGCGCGAACGGCGCGGTGCGGTGACGCCGAAAGTCGCGGTGACTGACGGGGAGACGACGAGGACGCAGACGCGCTCGAACGCGTGGAGGCGAGCGGGACGGCGCGGTCGAGCTCGCCGGAGGAGGTTTGGGTGCCCGAAGATTTGGTCGATTTGCGAGGGAAATCGGCGAGGCAGTGGAGTCCGATCGCGCTGGCGTTTTTAGGCGACGCCGTGTTCGAGTTGTACGCGCGAGGGGTGTTTTTTTACCCGCCCGCGAAACCGCTCGATTACGATTTGAAGACGAAGCGACTGGCGCGCGCCGAGGCGCAGGATTTTTTGCTCAGGCTCTTGATCGACGGCGATGCGTTGAGCGAGGAGGAGGTTTCAATCGTAAAGTGGGGGCGGAACGCGGCGTACGGGAACATTCCGACGCGATTAAAAGGGAAAGGGAAGGGCGGGCACGGGACGTATCGCAACGCGAGCGCGCTCGAGTGCCTCGTGGGCTACCTCTACGTCGTCGATCGCGCGCGACTGCGAGAAGTGATGACGGTCGTCATGTCTGAGACCGCCATCGAGGGCGCGTTGGCGCTGTCTTCGAAATAGCGGTTGTCGTTATCTATCTGTACACGTTCTTTCTTCTAGCGAGCGCCTCTCCCCTCTCCGCGCGCCTCTCCTCGCGCCTACCGCCCGCGCGCGCGATTGACGTACAAATTCGCGATGGACAGCCCTAAAAACAACCCATACAACCCCGCCGCCTGCGCCAGATTCGCGCTCGCGATCTCGTGCGTCATTCCCGGCGCTTTCCAATCCGAACCGAGGTGCGCGTAGTGCTTCTTAAACAGATGCGACAGCGCCGCGCAGACGACGACGCCGAACGCGCTGAGTCCGGCGCAGCACGTCGCGCTCTGCGAGCTCGTCGCGATCGCGACCGCGCGGCCGAACATCGTTCGCGCGCGCGTCGCGTCGCGAAATCACGTCACGCGCGCGCGTCGCATCGCGTCGTCACATCGCGACGACGCCGCGTTCGATGGGCGAGCGCGACGACGACGGCGCTCTCGACGGCGCCGGACCGTCGACGTCGTCGACGCCGCCGTCCTTCGCCCTGGTCTTGCTCCCGAGCGGCTTCGTCGTGCGCCCCGTGCCGCCGTGGCCCGACGCGCGTCGGACGTCCCGGTTGGCGCACGCGCAGCGCGCGCTGAGCGCGCTCACGCATCAGTACGACCGGGCGTGGCGAGAGATCGCGAGCGACGTGTTGCACCGAGGCGTGGTGCCGGTGAACGGGGCGCTGAGCGCGCTGCCGATCGTGTACGTCGACGGTGGATGCGCGTGCGAGGTTTGGGACTATCGCGGCGGCGCGGCGAACGCCGTCGCCGACGTTCGGACGGTGCGGTTGCGAGCGACGTCGGCGACGATCGCGCGGGACGCGGAGATAGAAGCAAATGCGATGGAGGCGTTGGAAGACGAGGACGCGGCGACGATGCGGCGGTTGCGTTTAGAGGGAGCTCTGCTCGCGGCGACGAAGCCGGCGCTGCGCCTGGAATCGCCGTCGCGCGAAGACGCTTCTTAGTTTCCACGACGCGCGCGCGCGCGTCGAGACGGCGAATAGCTCACTCGCCCGTGGTGTATTTATATAAATTGCAGCATTCTAGCGAATCTACGCGCGAACACACCGCGCGCGCGCGCGTCGAGACCGCGCTGATGAGCCCTAGAGAGCGTGACCCGAAATCTCGAGGCCGTTGGCTCGCGAGCCGCGGCATAGCACGCCTCGCATATCACGCCCGCGAGCGTCCATGCGCACCGACGACGCGCGCAAAACGTAAAACACGCACGTCCACGCGCGTCTTCGCGCGAACGGCGCGATGCGCGCCGCGAGGTACCGTCGCGCGCGTCGACGCGTCGACGACCGGGACATCGGCCGCGGCCGCGGTGTCGTCGCGCTGTGCGCGGTCGTCGTCGCGCTCGCGCGGGCGAGAACGAGCGATGGTGAAGCGATATGGGGGTTAGAGACCGTGTACGATGGTTTGGGGTATAATCCAGAGTACCCGACGCAGGTTTGCGGACCGTCCAGGGATGGGAACTCTTTTCGCGCCGCGGGTTGCAAACCGACGATTACAGAGAAGGATTCGTACGGTACCGTGGGTGATCCGGGATTTAGTTTCGCGAAGTACGCATATAAAGGGAAAGCATACGGGCCACCGTATAATAATGTAGCGGACGTGGCGGCGTGTACGTACTCGTTGACGTACGCCGCCGCGGAGGCGGCAGGCCTGGAGCACTGCTTTTACGCTCCGTACACCGGTGGCGTGCCGACGACGACGGTGCAGAGGACGACGACGAACTTGGGATACTCTACTCTAGGTTGGCGTCTACCCGTGGCTGAATGGCGAGATAAGTTGCCGGATTACGTCGTGGAACAATACGAATTACCGCCGCTTCGGTTGGGCTTCGAGGAGGGGACGTTTTGGCCGAATTGGAAGCTACTCTCGAGCGGTTTGCCAAACTTTGCCGTGACGAAGAAATGTTTTCTTGAAGCGCACAGCGGAGATTACCAGCTGTGTAGCGCCTATCCGACGGAGCGTCGCGAAGATATTCACGGCGTCCTTCAAGTGCAAAGCATTTCATTTGCACTCGGGCGCGGGAGCTTGTTCTTTGAGGCAAACGGCGGAGATAAAAACGTCCCAGACATACCTCAAGACCCGTATCCCATAGCTTCGCACGCAAAAGGTGCGCTTGGAGTTGCGTTAACAAGGATTAGCGATGGGTATCGAGTGCTGACAAAACCCGTGCGCGCGAGAAGATATTGGGAGACCTTACGTTGGGAAGCGTCTTTACTCGAGCAGTATTACGGGGAGGTTTTTAGGTTGGAGATTTTCGATTATCGTTCGGGTTCGTTCGGTTGGCTCGCGGTGGATTCTTTCGTCATTCCGCAGGCGCCTGTGATCATCACGGAGGTGACTCCATCGATTGGACCTCGAGGTGGTGGCACAAGAATCACTATTAGCGGGCAAAACTTTGGAAGTTCCGTTGACGATAAAACCGTGTTCATCGGCGATGAAGAATGCGTCGACTTACGCATGAGTTATTCTCGTTGTTCGTCCGATACTACCGTTTGTGCTGGTGCGTTGAGCTGTACTACACCACAAGGTTCCGGAGTAGGTCTCACCGTAGCGGTGGTGATTGGCGACCCAACCGTCGTCCGCATCGCAGGGCCGCGAGGGGGGTTCCAAGCAGGTTTCTGCGGCGACGAATCGACCGAGCATCCCTTCTCGGAATGTGCAGTAGATGCAATCGATGCTGCCGCTGGAGCGCGAAAGCGTGGCTTTACTTACGCTGATCCTCCGAGCGTGACAAGTACGCCAGTCACGAGTGCGATCCAAGACATTCAATACGAGTACACGCTCATTGCGACGGACCCGGACGAGGACGATTTATTGACGTATACGGCAATTACGTTACCAACATTTTTGCGGTTTGATCCAACAACTCGTCTACTTACTGGCGTGCCATTACGGTCAGATGTACAGTGTAGGAGCAACAATTGGCACCCAGCTTCTGAGCGCTGCGCGTTGGGGGCGACGTATCAAGTTGAATTTGAGATCTCAGACTCAATATACACAGTTCAGCATAACTTTGAAGTGAAAGTGACGACGAATGAGACCTCACTTCTCGTTGATAAGTCCTTTCACTGGGAGAATGCGTTACAAATCTTTGAAAAATACGAAGCCGTCGTTGCTTTGGGGTCGGTTTCGGAATCGGTCAAAGCCTTGGAAAATAGGAATGTGACGAGTCCGACAGAAATCGTTGGCTTCAATTATAGAAATCCTTTGAATGATGAGGATGAAGTGATCCGAAATGCCCTCATCGCTATTGCAGAGAAGCCGAATATCGATGAAGTTGAAGTGGATGCGGCCATTCAGTGGCTACAAACGAACAACTCGGTCGCCGTAAATCTCGATATGATTCAGGCACTTAAAGAGCAAGTCGCGGTACAGAAGCGAGGAGACGTATCCAGTGGTGCTTCGGCACCAGCATTGCAAGGCGTCAGTTGGAAAGGCTGGTTGAATTATTTTAAAAAGCTAGGAACGTCGCTCGGCGCTGGATCTGCCGTTTACACAAATGTTGCTGGGCTCACCGTTCCAGCCGGCGCAACGAAAATGCTTACGCGGGAGAAGATAATTGTCATCAAATTATCGACTCCTTGCAACTCGACCGCGTTGAACACGGATAGATATATTCCATCATGTGACGTGGTTGTGGGTATGTCATCACAGCACGAGGTCTGGCTCGGATTCAGTGACCACGGAACAACGTTGGAGGACGTCATCGTGTTCCCCGAGGATTTTGAGTTTGCGGATCTTGTTACGTCGGCCATCTTCACACAAGACGTTCCAGGTTTACTCGGTCAAATGACTAGACGAATGGTAGCGCAATCAGCAAAACTACAAGAAATCGCAGCATTGGGCGAAGTATACCCTGTATGGTTCGATACGTCCACGTCCATGCTAACCGTGAACATGACCATCAAGTCTTCACCGGTGAAAGCAGTCATGCAACTTGCAACTTCATATCCTTATCCCGAACCTGGAAAGTATGGATTACCCGAGATTAGCGTTGTGAGCTGCGATAACGTGGCGTACGACTATGAAAACGCCCTCATTTCATTCAGCAATGTCATGACGAACACTGGTGGATCTTTGACCAGTCGTCTTGCAGCGTTGGTGACGGATGTCTCAACATTTGCGTCACGGTGCAAAAATTTATGCAACGGTCAGGGTCTGTGCCAAGATTCGCAACTGCCACCCATTTGTCAGTGTTATGACAACTACTTCGGAGATGATTGCTCGCAAGTAAAGTGTCCGAATGATTGCAGCAATAATGGCGCCTGCGACTCGATTCAAATATGTACACACTTCCCGGAAAGCGGCGAAACAGACTGCCTCGGTGGAACTGGAAAGTGTGCGTGTAATTACCCTTACTTTGGAAATGATTGTTCTTTAAAAACGTGTGCAAAGAATTTCATCGTTTTTGAGGGTAATTCGACGCATAAGCTTAACGTCACGGCCGGAACGCAACCTATCAAGGACAAATACACGGCGCTCGGTCTCGAGGTGTATGACGTGAAGATCAGCGAAACCAATGGTGACCAACCTGCAGCTTGGGCAATTCAAGGAGACGAACTCAGCTTGGCGCATCTTGTTGGGTCAGCTTACGTGGAATTTACGAGCTCTGAAGACGGAGAAACGGCGAGATCGCTGGAGCCATTTTACGTTGACTCTATCCCCAGTCGCGGCGTGGCAATCGAGGCACAATATTTTGCGCAGGAGTATCGCACTTTCGTAAAGCGTGAGCAACAGCTGCTAGGTTTGTTCGGCAAAAGTTCATCAGAGTGCAACGCCGCCGGTGCTTGTGCCTTTGAAACCGGTGAGTGTTTCTGTGCGACGCAGTATTATGGCGCCGGTTGTGAATTTCAGTACTGCGCAAACGATTGTGCAGGTCACGGTACGTGCAATAAGCTTACCGGTGTGTGTGCGTGCGAAACGTACTATGTGACAGATGAAACATACGGATGCGCTTTGAAGGACTATAGTTTGATTTCAACCACGTGCACTGACGAAGTACTCGATACAGAGGTTGATGACTTCGATCTTCGCGTGCGTCCATTACACGCATCATGTCTCTTTGGCACAAGGTTGGGTAGCGCTGTGACTGGCACAACGACGTCTTATATCACTGATTTACAAGGTAATGTGTGTTTGGATTGCTCTGGTTATACTCTAGAGTCGAACTCCAGGATTTATTTTTACGAAGACGAACCATGCAATTCGACTGCTGGATACCCCCGCACATGCGAATGCGACAACACGAAAGACTCCTACGACACCATCGTTCGCGGCATCGGCATGATACCCGCTGGAGACAGTGGATCGACTCTTTCATTCAACCTCGCCGCCATGCGTACATCGGATATTCAGTTTTCTACTTTCAAGGCAAAGGCGGGAATCGTAAGAGAGCATTTAGCTGACATCGATGCAGGCGGTTGTGGCGCATGTACGGCCAATAACCCTCAGTGCGGCGCCATATTCACTATCGCCGTCGATAGTGTTACCGTATGGACTTCGTTGGTGAACAACAAGTACACGGAGATCAATATTGATGTCAGCGCTGCCAGTACGATCACACTATCCACAGCAAAGTACACCCCGCCGTATTGGCGTTCCAACGTCTTGCCCGGTCTCGCAGGACAAGACGAACCTGCAGTTTGGTGCGGTGGTGCCGCGTGGGCGGACCCAGAGTTCTATTAGCTTTAGCCGAGTATTCGCACGAATGCCATTTAAATAGAAATTAAACTCCTAGCGCATCGCTCTTGCCCGACCAACCGCCGTTCATCAGCCGTGCGAAGACACCAAGCGGGCGTCACTTCCTGGCGTTCGCACGTTCTACAGTCCAGCGCGCGCGCGCTGGCAGCGATTAAAAAGCGCCATGCGCTCCGTGCAGCTCGGCACGCACGCGCATAACGCCTTGCTCGGCGTCACAAGCGCGGGCGACGGTCGATGTGTGAGCACCGTAGCAAAAGACGGCGTCGTGACGTACGACGTCGTCGAAGAGGTACGAGAGCGTTCACGCAATCGACGCGAAAGATGTGACAATATTTGACGCACGTGTTGCGGCGCGCGCGTGCGGACGACGTTGTGCGCGCGCCGATCGCTCGAAGCTTGCGACGTCGTAAAAAAAAGTGGCGGCTGAGGGCGAGGGCGAGTCGAGCACGTCGCTCTCGAGGCGTTCAAGCGAAGCAAACGCGATCGAATGGACCGAGAACTGACGATGAAAACGTTTTTACGCTTTGCAGAAACGAGAGCGAACGTTGGCGCTTGATCGAGGTCGAAAGTTTGCGTGCGCGGTGGCGTGCGGGTCGAGTGGCAGGTATTACGCGTGTTTGGAGAAGGAACAAGAAAGCGATTCATCGTACTTGTGCGCGTGGGAGACGGAGCAAAGTGCAAACGCAGCGACGATCGGTGAAGCGTCGAAAGAGTGCGTCACAAATCTCGATTTAGGACGCAGTGGTCGAGTGCGTGAGTTGGTGGCGGTGGACGACGGCGCTCTCGTGGTGACGACAACGGGCGAGGTCCAACTCTTCGGGACGTCGGCGGAACACATTGACAAAGCGCGCACGAGTGGAGAGCTAGGCTCTCGACGAGTAGAGACGGCGTCAGTTTTACCTGAATCAGTCGGTGTACTCGTAGTGACGACGGATGGTAACTTTCAGGGTCGCAAAATAGCCACATTTCTTGCCCGCGCGCAAACCGTGACATTGGCTTGGGAGCTGGACATCGAGCACCCGGACGGCGCGACAAAAGCCAGAGTGGTGAGCGCGGCGAGTGATGGGGAGACTTTCATGGTATTGTGGGACGATGGTGTCTGGGCCCTGCACGACGCGAGCGATGGGTCTCTCAAGCACAAGCTACGACTCGACGGGCTCGACGTACATTGTGATGAAGCCACATCTGGAAAGCGGAGTAAGAAGAGCGAAGATACCTCACCGTTAGCAAGTGCGGCGTCTTTGTGCCTTTCCCAGGATTATTACGCCATCGTGGCGAACTCGAAGGAAGAAAATACCGTGATAGTGGCCGTTTTTGATTCGCGTTACGGCGCCGTACACTTGGCGGAGGACGTTAGCCAAGGCTTAGAACACAAAGTTGGCCGAACGTCCGGGGTGAGCCTCGCCGCAACTTCGGGTAATCTGGTCGTTGGTCTTTCTGATCAAGTGGTTTCGGTACAGTTCGATCTTCCTGAACTCTCTTTAGCTTCGCTCGTGGGATCGCTCAGCATACACTCGCAACCGGAGGCAAGCGCAGCGGCAATTCGAGTTTTGGGTGCGGATACAGCAACTACGGCACTCGTGCCGCCGCAGCACGCGGCTGTGACACCTAGCTGGAAACTAGAGGAGTTAAAACTTGATGGCCAAGGCGTCGTCAGTTTGAGCAATGTCTGGGACGACGACGACGCACAGGCCAGGGAGAAGAAGGTTCGGTCGACTGCTGAAGCATTGGCGAGCGGTAGCAAAAAGGCGGGCTCATCGTTACAGACTCTGATGAAGACTCTTCCAATTCCACAAGTTCTTATAGAGAGTGCTATTAGTGGTGGTTTAAATCATGGAGTGTGGGATTCAGTGACACTTTTGCTCGCCGGTGGACACATTTGTGGCTCTTCGACGACGAGACAATTGGTGACGGCGCTTCTTGAGGAAGACATGCTCGACGAAGTCAAGGACTTTTTGGTGCACGCCAAGGACGTTTCTGCTGAAGACATCGTTGCGATTTTACACTCCGCAATGTCGCGAGACGAAGACGACACTGGGTTGAGGAAGCGCGCTTCAGCGAACAAAAAGTTTGCAGAAAAGGTGCTCGACGAAGCAGAGGCATGCGCGTCTGATGAAAAGTTCAATGGCGAAGCTAAACAAGAGCTATTTGCCAGAGCTCAACTCTTAGTGAGTGCGTACGATAGTTTTGCACCATGGGCACAACAACTTCATGCCCTCATCGCTCGTCCGTTGGATCCAACGATGGGTATGCTAGTGTTGCGTGATCTCTCCAAGCAAGACGCGGTTTCGCTACTTCAGTATTTGCTCGTCTGGGCCAATTTTTACGCTTCGTCGGGCGGCTATTTCGCCCGGATCAACACTCTAGTCGAACCTGGGATTCCCAGCGCGCACGCGGTTGTGACGTGGACGTCTGCGTTGCTCGACGCGCAGTTCACGACGTTTTGTCTCTCAGACGACGTCGCCGAACCCGTGCGCGCGCTGCGAGAGTCTTCGAGTCAAATGCTCGATATGATGCGCTCTTTAGCCGCCCTCGGAGGTGCGTTCAGACACGTCGGCGAGAACTCCCCGCTTCCCGAACAACACGGCGTGCAGTCCACGACGTACACCGTAGAGAGCGTGGCTTGGTAACTAAAAACGTCGTCTTCGTGTCGTTACAAATCGTCCAAAACGCCCTCACTTCTTCGACCCGAACCACCCGCTCTTTTTCTTCGCCTCTCGCGCCTTCCTCGCCTCCTCCGTCGCCTTCCTGTACCTCGCCGCGGTGTCTCCCCGCCGCATCAGCGTCTGCCCCCGTTGAAACCGTTCCTCGCGCGCGCGCTCCTTCCGCCACTGGTCCAGCGCGCCGAGCTGTCCCGAGCACGCCGCGATGCCGCCGGCGGCGAGAACGGCGACGCCCCACGCCGCGGCGCCGCCGTTTCGCACGCCGAGCATCGCGGCGCGCGGCGCGCGCGCGTCGGCGAGTGCGTCGCGCGACGACGACGCCGTCGCGCCTCAACCCTAGGGCGCGCGCGAAAACGACGAGGTCGGCGCGCGTCGAGCGACGCCGACACACGAGGACGCGCGCGCGCGGGCGCGGCGGACCCGGATGCGCGCGAAACGCGCCCTGGATGCGCTTCGCGCGCTGCGACGCGCCGCGCCGCGAGACGTCGACGCGCGATGGCGACCGATGACGCGCGCGACCGCACCGCGAGGCGGCGGCGCGATGACGGAGCGCGAGCGCGCGAGGGAGGCGATGGGACGACGGACGTACGCGAGCGCGTCGGTGGAAGCGTTGCGAAGAAATATTGGGATCTCGGCGCACATCGATAGCGGGAAGACGACGCTCACGGAACGCATCTTGTTTTACACCGGAAGGATCAACGCGATTCACGAGGTGCGCGGGAAGGATGGCGTGGGGGCGAAGATGGACTCCATGGAGCTCGAACGCGAGAAAGGTATCACGATTCAATCCGCGGCGACGTATTGTCGATGGAAGGAGAGCGATATCAACATCATCGATACCCCAGGGCACGTGGACTTTACCATCGAAGTCGAACGCGCGCTGCGCGTGCTGGACGGTGCGGTGCTCGTTTTGTGCTCGGTGGGTGGTGTGCAGTCGCAATCGATCACGGTGGATAGACAGATGCGGCGGTATAATGTGCCGAGATTGTGCTTCGTGAACAAGTGCGATCGCGCGGGGGCGAATCCGTGGAAGGTTCTCGCGCAGGTGCGCGACAAACTGAAGCTCAACGCGGCGGCGGTGCAAATTCCAATCGGATTGGAAGACGAGCACGAGGGTGTCGTTGACTTAGTGCGAATGCAATCCGTCGTATTTTCCGGTGACAACGGGCGGACGCTGACGGTGGGTGAAATTCCGGCGAATTTGAAGGCACTTGCCGATGAGAAGCGCAAAGTTCTCATCGAGTGCGTTTCCGAAGTCGACGAAGAATTAGGAGACTTGTTTTTGATGGGTGAAGAGCCAACGACGGAGCAACTGTTGGCGGCGATCAGAAGAGCGACAATCGCAAATACGTTTTCTCCGTTATTCATGGGCAGTGCATACAAGAACCGCGGCGTTCAGCTTCTTTTAGACGGCGTCGTGGACTATCTCCCAGCGCCGTCGGAGGTGCAAAACGTGGCTTTAGATTTGAAGAACGAAGAGGCCCCGGTCGTTTTGTCCAACGATCCATCAAAGCCGCTCGTTTCTTTGGCATTCAAGCTCGAGGAGGGTAAATTCGGGCAACTCACGTATTTGCGCGTGTACCAAGGCAAAATTGAAAAGGGCATGACCATCGTCAACACGTCGACCGGGAAGAAGCTCAAAGTTCCTCGTCTCGTGCGAATGCATAGTGATGACATGGAAGATGTGAACTCCGCTCCAAACGGTGACATCGTCGCACTTTTCGGTGTCGAGTGTAAGAGCGGTGACACGTTTACGGATGGCAGTGTGAACTACGCGATGACTTCGATGAAGGTTCCTGACCCTGTCATGTCTCTCGCGGTGAGTCCGAAGAGTAAAGCCGAAAGCGGCAACTTTAGCAAGGCTTTGCAGCGCTTTCAAAAGGAAGACCCCACGTTCCGCGTGCACATGGACGAAGAGAGTGGGCAGACCATTATTAGTGGTATGGGTGAGTTACATCTCGACATTTATGTCGAGCGAATGCGACGAGAGTACAAGGTTGACTGTGAAGTCGGTCAGCCGCGCGTCAACTACCGAGAAGCCATCACGAAACGAGCCGAGTTTGATTACTTGCATAAAAAGCAATCTGGTGGACAAGGTCAATACGGTAAGGTTGTTGGATATATTGAGCCATTAGAAGACACCACCGAAGTCATCTTTGAGAACGGCATCATTGGTAACGCCATCGCCCCTTCGTTTATTCAAGCCGTGGAAAAGGGTTTCAAAGAGGCGGCACTCAACGGTGGCTTGGTCGGTTATCCCGTGGAGGGCATTAAAATCGTGCTGACGGACGGTGCTTCGCACGCCGTTGATTCGTCTGAATTGGCTTTCAAACTCGCCGCGCTCGCGGCGTTCCGACAATCGTTTCACAACGCGTCGCCGAAACTCTTGGAACCGATCATGAAGGTGGACATCACTGTCCCTTCTGAATTTCAAGGCACGGTCATCGGTAACATTAACCGACGTAAAGGGACCATTAACGACTCTACGGCGGAAGGTGATGACGTGATAATTAGTGCGATGGTCCCTCTGAGCCAGATGTTTGGTTACAGCACCGAGTTGAGAAGCATGACGCAAGGCAAGGGAGAGTTTACGATGGAGTACGGCTCTCACCAGGCTGTGACGCAGGACGTGCAAGCTGAGTTGATCTCCACGTTGGGCAAAGTAAAAAATTGATGGCTGTCGCTGCTTAAATAACTAACAGTAGTTCTACTATTTTTTAAATTCAAAGTGTCCGCTTTGCGTTAACAAGACGTGCAATTCGTTCATATCCGCGCACACGAAATGTGGCACCATCTGCTCGGGCACTTTATCCACGCCGAATTCCTCCGCCCACTTCCCCGTCCGTCCGCTATCCAAGAGCACGGTCAGCGCTCCCGCGGCGTTCCCACTCACTACGTCGTCTTTCGCGCTGTCACCCACCATGATAATCTCGCTCGGCGAGCACCCCCACAACTCGCAAATGTGCAGCAACGAATCCGGCGCCGGTTTGTAAGGCTTGAACTCTCGACTCAACCACGGTGAAAACGGCGCCATCGTCCACACGGTGTCGTGAAAAAACTCCACCGAGCTCGCCGCGTTCCGCGTCACCAACGCTCGCGGGATTCCCATCCCGTCCAGCGTCGCCGCCACGTCCATCGCTCCCGGCGCGATGACCGTCGTCTTCAACGCCTCTCTCTCCATCTCTCCGATGATCTCGTACGCCTTCGTCCGTCGCGCCTCGTTCCACGAGTCGACTTCGCCTAAGATATCACTCGTTTCGCACCCGACTCTGCGTCGCATCTCCGCGAAGTCCAGCGCCGCGCTGACGCACAGCGTCCCATCCATGTCGAACACGACACCGCGCACGAGGCGTCGCGACGTCGACGTCGACGTCGACGTGGGACTCGTCGCGGGAGACATGGCGCGCGTCGCGTGCGTCGCGCGCGGTGCGTGCGAGCGGAATTTTTCGCGAGCGATGCGGTGACACGCCGTCGACGCTCGAGCGACGCGACGAAGCATGAACGACGACGAGTGGCGCGGCGCTGGGGGCGTTCGGTGGTTTTAACTTTGGCGC
>Ga0222715_10000895_pt1 | contig 29368 bp, 50 predicted proteins | sample C33_9DmetaG_FD_165056 | JGI IMG/M metagenome (GOLD analysis project Ga0222715, IMG submission 165056) | Estuarine water microbial communities from San Francisco Bay, California, United States - C33_9D | ecosystem: Environmental > Aquatic > Marine > Unclassified | place: USA: California...
CGGATCGAATGTCTGATCAACTCTTCTAGCTCTTAGCCTAAAGAATAAATCTTTCGACTTTGCATACTTTTTTGCGTCAATACATTTACCATTAACAGAAAGTACACCATTATTAAAGCTTGAAATAACGTCCATAGGACCAATATACATGTAATCAATTGGACCACCCATAGGCTTATTACCTATGACAAGGAAATTCTTTTCTTTATCATTAAGTTTAGCATATGTATCAGGGACTTTATCGCCTGCCTTTAAACCTTTTTTAATGTGATTGTTATAAGCGGCTCTAAAAAATCTTGCAGAAAGTCCAGGAATGATTGCTTCAACGCCTCTTAAGCCACCACCGGCAAGAGACGGAGCACTCGGGCCTTTCATTGATAAATTGATAATACCTTTAGAAGTAAATAGTTGAACATCAGTATATGGCTCGGAACCAGATACTTGACGACCGTTATATTTCTCGGCTTTAATAACACCTAGAATAGTATCTTCTTTTGTTTTTATTGTGATTGGTTTATCACCATTAAACTTTACAGCTTGAGCAACGGCTGCAACAAAACTGTTTTCTTGTCGTTCAGCACCTAAACCAGCTTCTAGTAAATATTTTTTAAAAGATTGCATTTTATCTCCAAGTCTCTAACTTATCATACTCTATTTATAATAAAAATGAAACAAAAAAAGACGACCTAAGCCGTCTTTTTCTACTGGGAGCGTGAAATCATCGATCAGTTTTTATCAAACTCTCCATCAGATTCCCATTCTTTCCACTCATCATCTTGCGGTTTACGAGGTCTACGACTGACAGTCTTTTCACGATTCCGACGATCGTAATGGTCATATCCCGCAATCCCATTTTCTTTTGCCCAAACCGCAACCATGTCCATTTTATGTGCCTTCATGATATTTCCTTATATCGTTTTACCAATTTTTTACATTCATCAGGATTTTCTACCATCTGAACTTTAACTGCACGAAGGCGTTCTAGACGCTTTCGTTCTGCTTTTCTTAATTTTTGATTGCCTTCTAACATGGCAATTTCCCAATCAACACCAAATGAACCTTTAGTCATTACCTTGACATCACGTTCAATACTACGTTCTACACTCACTAGTTATTCTCCATCATCATAAACATTATTACAATACCAATTGCTAAACCTAACATTACGGGAGAATTAGCAGCTGCAGCCGCCGCTGCTCCTATTGCCGCTAATCCGTAAAACTTTAACATTATGCTGCCTCCGCATATTCAATTGCAGACTTTAAAGCATCGCGCTTGCGAACTTGATTGCCACCAAACCATGATGAATACAGACGATTATCTGCATTACGACCTTGAACATGATCTGTGATAAAGGTAACAGAATTGAAAGCTTGCCACCAAGAACCCTCTCCATATTCTGCACCAGGCTGTGATTCGAGAGAATCGTATGCCAGTTTAGCATTGCGTGAAAGAGTATCAGCGGTTAGTGCCTTATCTTTAACACGCTTATCACTGGTACGTGGAAAAACAGTATTTAGATATTCAATGTAAGAGTCTTGATTAAAACGCTTACCAGAAAGAAATTGAGCCATTTCCTTGTACGTCTTCATTTTTTCAGAAGCAATACCCAAAGCCTGCTTTACGGTTGACGGATTAAATTCTACACGATGCCCCATCTTAACAGAGTTAACAGATTTTTCGTCCAATGACAGGGATAGTGTATTATTACAAACCACACGAATAGGTGTAAAGCGAACATCAATAGCTTTGCCATACTGATGTGGATTAGAGAACAAAAGATATGAATCAATTCGATCGCTACCTAGAATATCAAATGATTCTTTGACCTTTGCTAAAGCCCAAACCATCTTGCCTTCTTTGAGTGAACCAGCGGTATGCATTTCCATATCGCCTTTCATTACAAATTCATGGAAGAATTCAAAAGCCTGTTCATTTTGAACGGGATTCCAATTTTCGCCAACGTTAGTCAAGATAGATCCGTCGGTAGAACGGACTAGAGACTTTTGACCAGTTGACATCTTCTTACCATTAAACTCAATGAAAGACTCAACTTCTTGAACTTTCCAATCGAGTCCAGCTTTTTGCATCATCTGCACTGGAGTTAGATCGTTTGAAACAGGAGTTCCCAGTCCATGCCAAGGAACTTCACCCGCGTATGCCATTGTTTCTACTTGATGTGCCATTATATAAATCCTTTTCACTGTCTTTTTTCATTTTATAATAGTATTATAACAGACTTTTTACTCGTTGTCAACAAAAAAATAAAATTAATTTAAATTTTTATCAAGCAACAATCTCCAGTTTATTACTCTTTTTAAGATTGGCAATTTTATCAATCAACTGACCATTCTTAATTACTGTTTTACCGCCTTTACTAAAAGGTACAATATGGTCAGCAGCCCATTTTTTATCATTATTAATTTCAGATTCAGGAATTAATTTGCCTGTTTTAGCACATTTACCATTTTGGTTTTTCCATAACTGATATCTCTGAGTTTTACTGAATAGTCTATTTTCATCTTTCAAAAAAACGACTTCTCCAATCACTTCATTTAAATCTTTTACAATATACTCATATCGAGCAGTTAACTCTGGTGAGGACATTGTATTATTACATGAAGCATAGGTACGACTTTCACCACCCTTAGTGGTCATAATCGCCTTTGTATCGCCAATTCTTTTGTTTTCTTTGGCCATAAACCAATCATAAAATTTATTTTCATCTTGGATAACATAGTTATTATCTAAAATGTGGTTATACGCCATAAACAAATTGAATAGTGTACTTGAATCTTTCAATTCACTATCTGCATTTCTGTTTACAAAGTTAGCAAAGTCTGTAATGATTTTACCTGCTCTCTTTGTTTGCATACCTACAGTTGAATTATCTTCATATGCCTTATTCTTTTCGGCAGCCTGAATTGTGACACTTGTACCGTAAGCGGTATAGATTGCCATTCCTACAATATAATCATCAACTACTCGTCTGATTCTTTGTTTATCTGTAGTAAAGACTTTGAATAACATACTGTCATATGTTTCCTTAGTAATATCTCTTACCCAACTTGCAAATGGAACCAAAATAGGATTTCTTTTTTCTTGTTGATTAAGAGTCATACCATCATTAATATTTAAGAACAATAAAGTTAAATCTGCTCTTGTAGCATTTACATATCCTGAAACGGTTACAGAAACTTCATCATTGATATAATCAATAAACTCACTAGGGTGTTTAGGCCATGTATCATTTGACGAATCAATCTGTACTACTCGACCACTTGGTAACAAATAATCTCCATGTTTAATACTCACTTTACCCTCCATATATTCTTGGATTGTAATAGTACGATTATTTCCGTCAATAGAAATACTTTCGTAATTTAGTTTGTACCATTTATTAAAGTAATCATAATCATAACTACCAACATCTGAGTTTTCTAAACACTCTTTGATGTTCGCAATAACGATTTTACTTGGTGCCATACCGGTCACCAAACTTGTTACATATTTTGTTTTTTGATTATCGTCCCAACGCTGCTCTGATTGAAACGCAAGGTCAAGTGCCGTTCTATTTTTTAAATCTCTAATAAAAGGACTTGTTAGTTTGTGGTCAACATTATTGTAGACCATTGGTTTTTTTGTTTTCATATTATAATGTACCTTCTTTCTTTTTCATCTCACGATATGAAGCAACTGCGCCAGTAATCATTGTTGGGTACTTACCTAAAAATGTTCCGGCTTTGAGGTCATGCTTTGTGATATATTTCTTATGAGGATGATCAATTGCATCCCAATGCTCAAGCATCCATTTACCCAATTCATCAAACTCTGCATCAGAAATTAATGGATCATCCTCTTTATAATATGCGTATGCACACATCAAATACTTAGCAACTGGGTTCTTCACAGATTCTCTCCTCTACTGATTTAATATGTTTACATTTACGAAAAGCAATGCATGTACAATCAAAACCTGAGTCATACATACCGACCAGATATTGATTGCCTTTACTACCTTCAACTGCCCATTGGACACCCACGAATGGGTGCCCTTTGGTATTAATGATTTCTGACTTGTGTGCCATCAGTGTCTCTCATGATCTTGATCAGTGAATTGAGAAACACGATTAGGATCTGCTTTGTGTGAAAAAACAACAGTATCGTTATCTACATCAACATCACCATACATACGATGATCATGAGTAACATGGATAAAGTTAGGCTTACCAAAAACCCTAACTGCAGCCAGATAATCATTATCATTTCGAAAACCAACAAAGTGCAGCATTATGTATGTCCTCTTAAATTATATGAGACCGTTCTCTATTGCGGCGATACGCTCATCACGATCAAAATATTCTACTTTTAAAATTTGAACGCCAGCATCGACCAATGATTTAATATATGCCTTTGCCTCTTCAATTGTATCTTCGCATCCAACAAATGCTTTGTGTGGTGTTTTTACCTCATAGCGAATCATTTTTTTCCTTTTCCTATATAAACATCAAAATTGGAAGCGAAGCCATCGCGAACATAAAGATAATTCCAAGAATAATCTGGGTCATTACGCTGTCTCCTGAATCATTGGTGAACTGTCGAAGTTTGTAGACATGATAACTGGTGTAGAACCAACCTCATTCTCACCTACGCGGCACTCAATCCAACGAGCGGCTTCTTCGATAGTAGCATAACCCTGAGACTCATCAGCGTCAAAACCGTTTTCTGTCTTGATTTCTACAACTCCTCGGTAATCACCGAGCATATCGCAATCGATATATGCCTCATGGTCTGAAACAATATTAGTGGCTTTGTAAAGCCCTTCAGAAATTTTTACTAACTTCAACATGTTTTTCTCTCTCTCTCTTTTCATCTTATACATAGAGTATAAACCATATTTCATGAAAAGTCAAGAGAAATCGTCATTTTGTTATTAAACAAAAACAAATAGTTATAATTTTTTTAAATTAATTTAACTTTCAGTTTTTTTCTCAAATAAGTGTTGTACACCAAAATCTAGACCTTCGCCATAGCCGATTACACAAGCTTCTCCATTTGATAAATGATATTCAATAATGGTAAAAGTACCGGTATCTGTATTGGCAAAGAAGTAAATAGGATTTAAATCTTGTTGCCCTCCTCGAGCCCTAAGATCTGTAAGAGCACCAAGAATTGCTTTTTCTTCAGCCATGGTTAATAATTCTAGAAGTTGTTGTGTATCACCACATTGAACCGGTTTATGTTTCCATTGCGGTTCAGCAATTGCTGATGTAGCCCATAGCATTAAAAACATTATTAGATAATACTTCATGATACCCTCCTTAGGTAAGTTGCCGGATTCTGTTTCGAGGCTCCGGCGGGCCCAGAGATTATGCCGCTAGGCGCATCTCAGGAGCAAAGTTATCGTTTGCATTTACTTTTGTGACTCTCCACTGCCTTCTTGTATCTGTCGATCCTATTTCGCCCCCATCATAAATTATTGACTTTTTCATAAAGTTTATTATGCTGAATCTTCAACCAGTTATCGTATACACAATCATCAAATTCTTCTTTAGTCATTGCAGTCATACTATCAATGTGCATATCAAAACGAATAAATGATCCACTCATGCCAGTTGCAATGTCATTAGGCTTTGCAACTTTTTCCAGTGCATCTATTCTGGTTTGTAATTCAATTAATACTTCACATCTCATATTGTATCCTTTATCAATAATTTATGGTGGAGGCGGCGGGTACTGCCCCCGCGTCCAGTCTACATCCATCCAGTTTCACTGAATCATTTTTATTTATAATGATATTATATTACATTTACAAACAAAAGTCAATATAAATAGTATTGAGAGTGAGTTATATCCCATAACATTGACGTATATCTATCTAACACAAAAAAGGTAGATTAAAATGCCAGTAGCAGAAATACTTGCAGGAATAGCATTGGTGAAATCCTCAGTGGATTTTATCAAATCCAATATTGACGCCGCAAAGGATATTGGTGAAATTGCAGGAGCAATTGATGGTCTTTTCAAAGGTACTGAAGACGTTCAAAAGAAAAGAAATAAAAAATCGGGTGTAGGTTTAAGAGACCAATTTGGTGTTCAGTCAGTTGCTCAGGAAATGATTGACGCCAAACTTGCAGAAGAAAAAATGCAGGAGATGCGTAATCTAGTGGATATGCGTTTTGGTCCTGGAACGTGGCAAGGTATTTTAGATGAACGCCAAAAAAGAATTGTCGAAGCGAAGGAAGCACAAAGAATAGCCAGAATCAAAAAAAGACAAGAGGAAGAAGAATTCTGGGAAATGATTAAAATGGTTATTATAATAGGTGGCTGTATTATTGCAGGCGGCGCGGCGCTAATATTTGTAATGATGGCTGCAGTTTAATGTTACAAGCGATTGTATACGTATGTCTAATAAGCAATCCGAATTCTTGTATTATGCTAGAAGATCAACGTGGGCCATATGAATCACAACGAATATGTAAAGCTAGAGCAATGGAAATGTCTGAAGCTGTACACATATATATGAGGGGATATAAACCTCAGAGCTGGCAATGTAGAATCTTAAAGCCAGGAATGTTAACTAAATAAATGATAAATGTCAGAGATTTTACTGTTGTCAATTATTGCCCTATTAGTTGCCATACTTTTCTTAAATGCTTATCTTTATGATAAGACGTTAGAGGATATTCGAGCGCCACAAACCCAATTAGAAAAAGAATTAATTGATCTTAAAGAGACCATTCGTCTTGCGAAGTATCGTGCACGTGCAACTGAAGAATCGCATAATGAATCACCTTCATCAGATCCTTCCGATGATCATCTCTAGTACCTTTATTACCATATCTCTGAGCATACTTCATTACATTGCCCATATTAAATCCAGTACCATGACCGGTATCATAGATAAACTCTGACGCCTGAAACTTTTTCTTAGAATAATGTTGACTATATGTTGAGATGATGTAATCAGCAATCTCATCAATATACATATCTTCATTAAACTTATAATCAATTTCATTTTCAAAATTAATTTCTTCACCTCTATATAAATGTTTCATCATTATTTTTCCCATCTATAAAAAATGTGTTGATCAATTGTCACTGTTTTGGTTTTTGTTGATGCCCATTCTGGTCTAACATAATCGGCATGATAATGAGTGGCACCATCTGTAAAGTCGGTAAATCCTCCGTGATAGATTTTAAAAGCGATGGCACGAGAAAGTTCATACACACTAGTATCGTTATAAGAAATGCTATCAGACTTGCCATCACAATACCAACTAAATTGGCACCGGTGGCGAAGAGGTACCATAGTCCCATTTTGCTTCCACGATGGTCTTTCAGGTCCTTGCTTAACAACCTCACAATATGAATGAGGAAACCTAGAATCAAGAACACGATTACGAGTGACAAGAGCGACACCAATCATTCCCCTATGTATCTGGTTGCGGGCTTCAAAATATATATTATCTGCTAAACATTTTTGTTCGGACTCTGCAGAGTGGATGTTACTGGCAATTGCTTCTATACCAAAAGCTGATTTACCAGTAGCTAGTCCTCCAAAAAACGCAGTTGTCATGGCGGCAATAAAGACATAACGCTTCATTATGCAGCAATCTTCATAGTTTTACGCTGACCCTCTATGCTAATTTCATAGGGTTTATTCCAGCGACCAATATGAATGCTTACATAATAGGCACGATCGAAATAATCGCTCTGTACATCGTCATTACAGTAATATTTTTTACCACCAGCAAGACCTGGTGCAGTGTGGGCGATTTCACTAACACGATCAATAAAGGCTTGATGTTTACCATAAAAATGTGTATGATAGTGATTGATTTGAGTATGACCATCAAATGGCCATTCTTTTGATCCTATATCGCCATCATAAAAGTTAGCAATACCGCTCATTACACGAACAATAACGCCTGAATAATGATCACGAGTTACACTAAATTTGAAGTCTTTACCAAATTCAACCTTTAGAGCCTCACGGATTGCTTTAACATCTTTTGCATCAATATAAGCCATAATAAAAATCTCTCTCTTTGTTTCAACTCATCTTACTTAATTAATATAACACAGTTTAAAAGAAATGTCAACCCTTTTTATGAAATTTTATTAACATTCCAGTTATAAATTTCAACGGCTTCGTTCCAAAGTTCGTTAGCGCCATTTTGTGTCGCAAAACCTTCTTCATCAGCAAAGTCCATGCTTGTACTACCGTAAACGGTGTCAGCAAGTCCTTTTGTTTGTATAATGTAAGCAATTGCTTTTGCGGTTTTTGCGAAACCCACAATACCTTCTCCACTAAACATTTGAATTCCGGAATCTTTTGCAGTAATAAAATCAATCATGTTTTCTCTCTCTCTTTTCATCTTATACATAGAGTATAAACGATATTTTACAAAAAGTCAAGAGAAATCGACAATAAAAAAATGAATAAAAACAAGCAGTAGTAAAATAATTTAATCTAATGTTGTATCAGACCCAGGACTTTGTGTACACATTTGGGTCCTAGGGCAATGAAAATACTTATCCATAGCTACAGTAAGATCACCTTGCCCTGTTGCGCCTCTTTCGTATATACACATACGCTCATCTGATTCAGGATCAATATATTGTCGTTTTAGCCTACAATTAATAGTATTAGTAGTAGTTGGTGGAACTGCCTTACGTCTACATTCCATAGGTTCTAATCCTAATATTGTTTGCGGCCATCGTAAAGGATCTGTATTCCACAGAGTACAGTGGGTTTTATCTTCATTTCCAGTATACATTCTTCCTCCTGCGTATACCGTAAATGATAGTAAACATAAAACTAGGATTAAATATCTAATGACAAAATTCCTTAATCATTGGAAAGACTGGTTCAAGAGCATTTGCACAAGCTTTTGCTAATTCGATGTGTTCTTTTTGCGTTCCATGTCCAGAGCGTAGGTCGACATAATGTATCCAGGACCTAATGGTACCGTTAACATACAATCTAGATTCCATGATACCTTCCGGTAAAACCGCACGAGCTTGTTCCTTAGCAATACCATTTTTGATTGCCCATTCATATGCTTCCTTTGATACATTTGTAACCTCTGCTTGTTGTTTATACCATTCAAGTTGTAAATCGACATGCTCATGATAATCACTTAGTTCAATGCTATTCTGTCTGTTCTTTGTGTCCTGAAGTCTTGCTTGTCGCATAATAAAATTAAGGTCTTGAGTTGGGTCTGCATATCGCTGAGAAAACTCCTGAAACGAAAACGATCTATGTCTCAATAACTGTCGAGCAATATCACGAGTTGTGGTTACTTCCAAGCAAGCACTAACCATTTCAAATGGTGACCAGTGTTTTTCTCGGATGAGATATCGTAATAATCTTTCTGACGTTTCGGTGTTGTCTTGGTTGGATGGATTCGAGACACGGGCTGTATACGCAATGATGTCCTGGAGACTTTCATCTTTCTCTCCCTTTGAGTAACTAATTAATTTAACGGTCATTGAATAATTCCCATTACAAAGTTTTCTGCAGTATTTTCTGCATAAATTTCACTGTGCTCGTAGACGTTTCGCCGTTCCAAAAGTTTTTCTTCTTTATAAAATTCTACGTAAAATCCTTCACTATTTTTCATAACAATTGCCTTACGATCTGAATATTCATCATCACCCCAATATGTACTAATTCCTGGTCCTTTATAGTTCATTTTTTGGTTTCCTTAATTTTAAACATTATTTTCAATTTCATCCATAATTTGAAGTAAAGCATAAAAACATTTTTTGGCAGATTCGGTCAGTTCTTCTTTATTTCTAAGACTTTTTAAAAATTCCAATGCTAAAGGTCTATCAGAAAATTCTAAATGATACGTTGGATAGTTAACTAGTCTTTTTTTCATAATAGCACCGCCCATAAGACCAGCACCAGTTAATACATAACAGCCACCCAATCTATCTTCTATATCGCATAATGATTGAATATACTTATAAGCAGCATATGGTGTATATACATCACATTTTATTTTTTGTAAATCAATACTAAGTTGATATGTTCGTTGACAATAGATAGGCATACTATTATCTAAATAACTATGTATCACTAGTAGAGAAGATAGCCAAGATGCATACCAATCATCTCTAGGTGAACCAGAAGCCATAGCAGCGCCAACAGCGTGGTTTTCACAAGCATGATGCAAATCCTTAGTTGCTGAATGCAATTTGCCTATAGATTTACGCATGCAAAAACTCTTTAAATTTTTCTGAATTAATTCTACTACCAGATACTGACTTATCAAAGACTGGTGTGTCATCAACTAGCGTTTGTTCAGCTTCGTCCGCATCGTATAATCTCATTTTAGACCTATCAACACCAATCACAAATCTTTTGTTTAATGTTGGATCATTATACCTGTTTTTTAATTGCTTGACCATCATTTGACCAAGTTTTTCAAGCTCTTCAGTTGATATAAGAGCGAACATGAGATCCGCTGTAGCTGGTAGACCGAAAGACTCAGATGTATCTTCCAAACCGACATCCGAATTGCCATAGCCCGACCGCGTCGTTTGAGTCGCCGAGAAAATCGGTACATTAAACTCCACCGCCAGTCCTCTAAGTTCCTCAGCAATCGCCTTAATGTATGTATAAGAATTGATCGATCCTCCCATAGCTTTCATTCGAGAAGAAGAACAGATATTTAAATAATCAATAAAAATGATATCTGGTTCGAATGATCTTTTTAATTTTAATTCATTTAATAGTGCGCGAAAATGTCCAGAATGTGCAGATCCAGTTGGATATTCCTTCACAATTAACTTACCAGTTGTTTTACGAGTTAAGTCATCAATCTTAGTTTTAAACATATCCTTAGATAAGTTAGAAAGTTGATCGATGGGTGTATTTAACAAATTAGCATCAATACGTTCTGCAATACGTTCCTCTGCCATTTCCATAGTAATGTAAAGAACATTTCTACCTTCTACTAAAGCACCACTAGCAACATGGCACATAAATAACGATTTTCCAACGCCCGTACCTGCAAGGGCAATGTTAAGTGTTTTACGCGGTACACCACCTTTTGTAATTTTGTTAAAATATTCAAGGTCAAATGGAATCCGATCTTCTTTTGTGTGATAAAACTCATACCTTTGTTCAGAATTTTCAATATAATCATGTCCTACATTTGTATCAAAGGCAACACCTAATGCCTTAGATAACAAGTCAGGCAAAGCACCTTTACTTAAAGACTCATGTTTACCATCAATAATTGAAATTGATTCCATAATAGCGTTGTATATTGCTCTATCCTGACACCATTTTTCTGTATGATCAAGTAACCATGTTGGGTCATTCTCTTCTTTGGCAAACAGTGTGGGTAATAAATCAAGTACAACGGTATATTGTTCGGAGCTTAATTTGTCGCTTTGGTCTAACTCAATTTTAAATGATTCTATAGTTGGCAGTTTGTTGTATTTACCAACAAACTCACCAGCTTCTTTGAAAAGTATTTTATACACACCTTCAAAGTAATCTGGTCTTACAAAAGGCAAAACCTTTCGCATATAATTTTCATCTGTTAATAAGTTACGAAGAATTACTTGTTCAAGATTTGTTTGCAATGGTACCATCTTTCATTTTATCTCTTTCTCTTAAACCTATAGAACCTTCTTCTAACCCAGATTTAATACATTCTTGAAGAATGTCACCTGCACATATCTGCAAGTCTACATTTTCTGATGTAGCAAGTTCATTTGGACTACTTATGACAGCAAAGTCAAAAGTCATACAACCTTCTTTTTCATTTACAGAAACTTTACCATATTGTAATACCGTTTCTATAAAATCACCTTCGAGAATTCGCACATGCCAAGCATCTTCATGTTCTTCTCCAGGTATTAATTCATAAGTCTTATTTTCTTCATGTTTCATTAATTTACCTCATAATATGATTTATACCAGTTGACAAATTTTTCGACACCTTCTTCAATAGAAGTCTGTGGTTTATAACCTAGTGCACTAAGTTTAGTACAGTCTGACCATGTTGTCTGAGTATCTGCTGGATGTTTTGGCACAAGTTTTTTTCTTGCTGTACGACCAAGTTGCTTTTCAATATTATTAACAAAATCCATAAGTTGAACTTGTTGACCATTACCAATATTGTATATTTCCTTTGCATAGTCTTCTGACAACGTTTTTTCTAGTATAATACTAATACCTTGAACAATATCGTCAACATATGTAAAATCTCGAATCATATCACCATAATTAAATAATTCAATTTCATTGCCAGCGATAATCTTTTTAGTAAAATCAAACAGAGCCATATCTGGTCTACCCCATGGTCCATAGACTGTAAAAAATCTAAGACCAACAGTTGATGGAATTGGCGATGCCATAAACTGTGATTCATTTGTAGCCTTAGAATACCCATATGGATTGAGTTGATAGCCAAGTTTTTCGTCTTCAGACCATGGTAAAGAATTGCCTGCCATAACACATGATGTTGATGCATACACAACCTTTTTTATATCTGCATTATAACAAGCTTCAATTAGGTTATGTGTACCTACAATATTATTTTCAACATAGTTACCGGGTTCTACCATTGAATGGCGAACACCGGCATATGCAGCCAAATGCATTATAATGTCTGGTCGTTTAAAATATACCCAATCTTTTAAATCTTTTGCATTTCTTAAATCAACCTTTTCAACAATAATACCACAATCATCAACTAATTTTGCTGCACGAGCTTTTTTAAGTTCGGGATCATAATAGTCATTATAATTATCAAAGCCTATAACATGATGACCAGCAGCATGTAATTCACGTGCTAGCATTGAACCTATAAATCCAGCAAGACCTGTAATTGCAATTTTAGACATTTTCAATATCCACTAATGCATCCATATCAATCTCTGATTTGTGACCAATCGTATAAGATTTTTTAACAAACTCTTTGAAGTCTGTAGAATCAAAGATAGGAGTCCAAAATTCTTCGAGTAGGGTTTCTGCTTCTCTTTTTTTACCATCGGATAAAATTTCGCCCGTAGAAGGATCAACTGATTCGTACCAACCATTACTAGGTTTCTGCACATATCCACCAGCAAGCGCAACTTCAAGCAAACCAGAATATTTTTCTACTCCGCCTTCCCAAGATACAGTAACAGGAATTTTAGATTTTTCTTTTACAAATCTAGATTTTTCTACATTGATAACAAAATCATACCCTGTTACTTCTGTACCTTTTTTATTTTGTCTACGACCTAAGATCCAAATATTGTCGGCAGAATAGTAAATACCTGTACCACCGGAAACAATTGCTTTAGGGAACAGTCCTATTTCTTGATATGTGTGATTAACAGCAAGAAGTGGAATATCTTTCATTGCAAGATACGGTGTACACATACGAAACAAGCCTTTGAGTGCTTTTGCACGAGACATGTCTGCAACAGATTTTTCATTAATAGCATCTTCCATTTCTTTCTTTGATGCTAAGTTACCAATAGAGTCAATAACTACAATGACCTTATCAGTGCGTTCAAGACCTTCTAGTTGTGCAATCAAATCGAATTTCAATTCTTCTACGTTGGTAATTGGTGTATGAAGAACTCGTGAAGTATCAACTTCAAACTGTTTGAAATATGCTTGAGGTGAACCAAACTCAGAGTCATAAAAAAGCATGACTGCATCTGGATACTTTTTCATATATGCACCTGCCATTAATAGGGCAAATGATGTTTTAAAGTGTTTAGATGGCCCAGCAAGAACTGTTAATCCAGGCGCTAGTCCACCGTCCATAGAACCAGATAGTGCAACGTTTACCATTGGAACGTCTGTTGGCACCATATCTTTTTCATTAAAAAATTTAGATTCAGATAGAATTTCTGTTGCTTTTAGCTTTGAATTCTTTTTTAGTTTATCCATTATAGACAAAAGATATACTCCTTTTTTTCATTATGTTTATATTATAGCATAAATTATCGTATTTGTAAAGTGTTATCTTTTTATCCATACTTCTGCATTATGTACGAAATATCAATTTGAAGTTTTTTAATATTTTCTTTGATTTCTTCGATTTCTTCTGTGAGTCTCATATTGTTAAACTCAACGTTAACACCGATTTTTTCTTCTTTTAGTCTACGCTTCATATATGCTTCATGACGTTCCTGCATATCTTTGTTCCTTTATTTTTTATTCGACACTCTTGACCTCAAATCTGTAGAAGAAAATCTGTGGTCACGTTTATTGAAATATAGTTCTATGCCTCTATTGCGACACTCATCTTTACCGGTAAAATCTTTTTGTCGATATTCTTCACCAAGTATTCTAATGTTAATAGGATACATGTTTATAATATCTAGTAAGTCTGCTTCTGTAGAATAGACTAATACCTCGTCTACATATTTAACCGCAGCTAATTGGGCTTGCCTTTCAACAATTGTTTGCACCGGTGCATTTTTTTCTTTGCGATCAAGTGTAGGATCTACTTGTAAACCACAAATCAAATATTCACATTTCGACTTTGCTTCACGTAGCATAGCGATATGACCAGCATGAAGAAGATCAAATGTAGATGCTGTAAATCCTATTTTCATTTGTTTCTCTCATATCTGACTGATTTTCCATTAACGAATGCAAAAACATCCGCTTTAGAATTTCTATCTTTGTCCGTAATCATTTCTGTATATGGCTTTACTTGAATATTACACTTTTTACCGTTTGCTAATATACATTCGATATCTACTTTATCTATCATATCTTTACGTGATCCAAGTCCTCCTGTCTTCTTTACGAACTTAATTTTTGGATTATTCATTAAGTCTTTATATACAGTTTCCTCGTTAATTTCACCAGAATTCCATGTTGCGTTTACAACACGTGACATTTTTAAGAACAACTCGCTATTCGTATCAGATATATCATCGTCATTATATATTTTATCGACTAATGTTTTCATATCTAGTTTTGATATTCGATAATAGTTTAAAAGAAAATTTACTCCTTTTCTATTAGTTGTCATCAAAGAATATGTTTTATTAGACATATGTTTATTTGACAATTTAATAAAGAAGTTGGTATACTTTCTCCCATAGTCGGTATATAAAGCTTCTTTTATTACATTCAAATTAAACATTTTTTATCTACCTACTTGATCAAGATATTTTGATTTCGTTTCTTCCCAACTCATGTAAATAATATCATCATAAAAATGTGTATCTGTAGAAACTCTATCTTGCTTCTTTAATGAAGCCAATCGTTTTTTGGCATACTTGTTCTTCCATAATTCGGTCAATGACTCTACTGAATTGTCAAATTTTTTAATCAGCTTGTCTTGTTCTATCTCTTCTTTTAGAAATTCTCTAGTATTCTCATACAATTCACCAAAATATATGCCTCTGGCATGATCTGATTTAATAAGATTCTTATCTATACCCAATTTGTTGTATGTAAATGTATGACTTCTATTTCTATGATCTCTTTTGTGTGGTTGACCTGTATCTTTTTTCGCAACATACCACTCAAAGTATTTGCGTGTATGGTTTTTCATCAACCATGCTTGTATCATTTTTCTAGTTGGTTTTCTAGGCTCATATGATACTGAACCAGCAGTCCAACCCATTTTCTTCCAATATTTTAATCTATCGTATTGTGATAATGGTATTACTTTAGTTTTACCATATAAACTTGTAGTAGTAACACCTACTAATTTGTCTTCATATTGATACTCCCAAGTTTTCTCAATAGTGTCGCTCAAACATAGTAAAGCTAACAGTTTTCCACCAACCAGATTGTAACCAAGAGGCTGTATCGGTACTATTGTACTACCAATGCAAGTGTGATTAATCATTTTTTGTGTTTTTCTAGTTCTATCCCAGCCAATATATTCATCTCTAGGTGTAAGGTCTAAAAAATCACTAGACATACAAGTGATGCCGAGATACTTTTTGGTAACTTTATCTCTAATTAGAAAATTAAGATTTCTACCAATATTACTATTGTTCTTCATGGTAGATAAGAATGTTCTCATACTGTTCCATATTGCTGGACCATTTGCGCCTGTGATAGATGTTAAATCATTACCGTTAGTCCATAATAGTTCAGGTTGTAATTCAATATATTCTTCAGGATCAGTAGGCAACCAGAAATTTTTCTTAATCTCTTCTAGTAATGAACCTTGTCTTTGGTCTTTTAAAGTAGGTTTATCACCGAAAAAACTATTTACTTCTATTGTTGGAAACTTTTCTTGTACTTCACACCATTTTTGATACAAAGTATATTCTTTTACATCCATAGATGATACATAAGACAAGTCTTTTACAACAGCGTCTCTTAATGTATCTGTATCAGGTGCTTCTATTTTATCTAAAGGATTATTATCTTGCCAACTTTGCCATTGGTCATCAATAGACATGCCTTTATTCCACGAATAACTCATAGTGCTATTACACTAGTAAATTTAATCATAATATAACCTTTCTATTAAGTATTAAGATCATTCCATAAATTCTAACAAATCTGCACAATCATCAAAGCGCGATTCTTTTTTTGTTGTTACAGCGTCAGTACTACTACGGTGTTTTGGATTATTTACCCATTTAATAGTATTAGATGGCATTTTATCCCAACCCCACATAAACCAAGCATTACCAAATGGTGGAGCTCCACCGCCAGTAAAGTCTACTCTATAGTTATATACCAAACAAGACATGCCATATTCCATAAACATCTGTCCACGTTTACCTCCTTGCATAGATGCAACAGGAAGGAATAATGCGAATGGTTTTTTTAATGCGTAACAGTATTTAATAAAATCATCTTTAATGCTGTATGGTGGATTAGTTATAATGCCATCATACACATCATCTGGCGAACATTGAAAAAAGTTTTTATTGTTACTAGGTAAGATGTTGTAGTTGTACTTTTTAAACCCATCTAGAATTTGTGATGATATACCACTAGTGGCTTCATAATAAGTTTTATCCTTGTCCAAGTATTCTAGTATAGGAAGGACTTGATCACAAGGTGTGTAGCACTCATCACTTTTGGCATTTCTTGATAAATTTTTTACAATCTGTAACGACATTATGCAGCCTTCAACCTTGTTTTACGACCTGGTGTTGCGTAATCACCAGCAGCAAAAGTCTTTAAGGTGTGACAACAGGCGCACAGTGTCTGCAAGTTTTCTTCATCGTTATTTGTGTGATTACCATCTTTATGATCTACTTGTAACCAACCTTTAAAGCTACCAAGTAAACCAGCAGCAATCAATTGCTCTTCCGATGGAGGAGTGTATGTACAAGTGAAACCCAAACGACCATCTAAATTTTCGCAATAGTCTTTACGATACTTCAAATACGGATGACGGCTGTTACTAAATTCTGTAATAGACTCAAAGCCATTTAACTCAGTAGCGATACGAAGAGAGTGACAACTGCTGCAACACCAACCTTCTGTCACACCATACTTGTCGCGCACCCACGAAGATTTCCGTCTTTTTGGATTTTCGCCGCCTGTTAGATTCTGTGCTATCTTATTACAACCAGGAACTTGACACTTAGGAATAGAATTATCAACTACTAACTTCATAATGTAACCCTCTCTTCTCAGTTTGTACATAGAATATAACACACTTTTATACCAAAGTCAAGCGTTTTTTTAATTTCACATGTTTTTATAAACATATTCTAACGCTCTATCTGCTTCTTTATCTAGGGGACGATTTTTATACCAATTTCCAGTTTCTGCGTCAAACTCTGAGCAAAGTTTTGCAATTTGAATTGCAGTAATCGGATATTGTTTTTTAACAGCATTACCAGCAAGTGCGACCATAATCTGATACATCTTATGATACCATCCGGTATTAGTTATGACTCTGTATTCTGCTTCAAGTTTTTTGGGAAAAAAAGGGCAGTCCCGATAGGACGTCCAAGATATGTTAGTGTTATCCATTTTCCCTTTTCTGTGTTCAACGATTTGTTTTTGCAATTTTTCTGGGAGTCTGTCGAAGAAGTTATTGAGGTTGGCTTTTTCGGCATATGGGTGTTTCCTTAAAAGATCATAAACATCAATTGAATCGCCATCATGACTGAAAATAAAGTTGAAAGCGCCAGAATATTTCGCAGGGATATAGTACATGCGTGATAAGTCTTTTGTTTGAGCATCTCCAAGGTCTCCGAGTTCTCGATTAAGTGCGTACCAAAAGTGTCTGATGGATTCTCTGTCAACTCTTGTTCGCAAAGGAAACACCAGTCTGAACTTAGGCTGATCCACCGTACTGCTAGCAGTGCTGTAGCAAACGAAGCGATAACCAGAAAGCTTATTACATAAATCATCTTTTAAATCTCCATTTGGTGTGTATTCATCAACATCCATGCAACACCAGCCCGACCACTCAACGACATTATCATTGCTACGAGTGGTGTTTTGCTTATAGATTGCAGGAGAAATAAGTACTGCATCTTTTTTCGAAGTTTTTTTTTCTTGAGAAAGTTTATATAAAAAGCTTTCAAAAGCACTAAAATCAGATAACTCTAGTTGCCTATGAGTTTTGTTATCAAAGATATTTTTGAATATTGTTAAAGAGATTTTCATCACATAACCAATCTTTTTATTATATGATATATTATACTACAAAAAGTTAAAGTTGTAAAGTCTTTTTTAAGTCTGGAGTAGAATAATTTGTACCCTTCATAACCTTACCATCTTCTCTGTAAATTGGTTTACCATCAGCACCTAACTTACTCATGTTGCTACGATGTACTTCTTTAAAGCAAGCGTCTAAATCTAAACCAAAAGAATGTCCTGCTCCATAAACAACATAAAGCAAATCGGTAAGGGCATCTGCAACACCTATCAAGTCTTTATTGTCAAGTGCTTCACGCATTTCTTCTAGTTCTTCACGAATTAGTTCATAGCGCAATTCAGCAACTCCAGACATTAAAGGTGTCTTTTCTACGTCTTGACCAAATGCGTCCATAAATTCTTCTACCATATTAAAATTAGTTCTAAGCAAAAAAATCCTCCAGTGTTTGTTGTTCCTCAGCGCGCCAGTCAATTGCATCAAGGATAAGATTAATTGGATCTAAAAATGTTTTGTCAAATTGTTTATCAAAATCAATATAATTGTGAAGCTTAAACTCTTTTGGAAGCACTTCGGGAAACGATATAATATTTTCTTTAATGGTATTTGGAAGTTTTAGATAGATGAATTTTATTCTAGAACCATTTTGAATTCTTTCATACTTATCACTTAAACTATCATTTTTTAACTTCTTATTATATAGTAAAGAACCTCGCACATGTATAGGTGTGCCTTTTTTGTATGTCATCTTACTATCATGATATTCTGTTATATTTGATACCGAACGTGGAAAAGCAATCTCTTCTGGTGGAAGATTTTTGAATTCGTTTTTAAAGTTTCGAATAAATTCTTGTGTATCTTTCTCAGAACCAGAAATGATAACCTTGAATATTTCACGAAATCTATCTCTACATATCTGAGGAGTAGATGATTTGATTGCTTCAATGCCCATGATCTTTAGCTTGGGTTCTGTATACTGTACACCTTCAGAGTTATGGACATTTAGAATATATCTTTTCTTTGCAGTCCATATACCGCGGTCTGCGATAACTTCTCTACCCATTTCCATTCGAGACTTATAACAGTTCATCTTAGTGAATAAATCTTCATAACACTTTGATAAAATAGATTCAAAATAATCCTTACAGATTTTATCAAGAAATGCCACCGGATCTTTTGGCTTTAATTTGTCAACAAGTGGACCAAAGTTCACATAGAGAGAATCTGTATCAATGGCAATCACATAATCATTATCTGTTTTCATCAGAGAATTCATTGCTTTGTTCATTGCCTTCTCGGCCCATTGAATAACCATCTGACCAGTGAGTGTTACACCTTCGGCAACTCGTAAATCAAAATATTTAAAATACTTATTACCCAATGCACCATAAAGAGAGTTCATCAGAATCTTAATCGCCATTTGCTGATTCTCATAACGATTGATTTCTTTTTCACGTTCAAACGTCTTAGTTTTTTGATACTGTTTTTGAGAAGCAATCATCATATTTTTTATTGACCTACGCTCATCATAGTAATCTACAATAATGCTGGGAATAACACCATCAAAAGATTTAGAATATGTCGATCCATTTGTTGCAACTGTAACATTTTCTTTTCTTACAGCAGGATGTAAAGGATCCATTTCTGTACCAAAATAGTTTAAATAATAGTCTACACCACCAGGAATATTAAATTTGTTACTTTGCACAGTTTCTGGCGACATATTCCACTGAACGATAATATTTGGATAAAGAGAATTCAAGTCAAAAGAAACTACCCATTCATGCAAGCCAATCTGCGGTGGTTTTACAAAGCCGCCAGCGAATTCTTGTTTTGCTTCGCTGATTCTGCTTGCTGCAGAAACTTGTTTGTTACGAAGAAGTTTGCGATAAATGATAGATTCCCATATTCCTGTAGTACCAAAGGTGTCTTGAAAGTTTACACCACCTTTATATGCCATAGTCATAGCCAGAGTGATAAGACCCATTTTATCTTCAAATCTGTCAACCAGTTCTACATCTTTCATATTATAGTCGATGTATTTTTGAAAATCATCTTCGTACAAGTTTTTTAGTGAACCTGATTCTTCATAAGAAAGTTTTCTTTCACCAAGAACCACATATGCAATGTGATTTAGTGCATACGATTCTTGTGTGCCATATGTGTATCCAAATTTTTGAAAGAGTTCTAGATAATCGAGAACTTCAATACCTTTTATGTCAAAGGTAGGATATTCTCTGTTCATTTTTCTTATTTTTCTATTATCAACGATACCCCACGGCGAAAATTTCTTTACCATTTCGCTACCAAGCAAACGATGTACTCGATTTACAAGATATGGAATGTCAAAGAATCTAACGTTCCAACCGGTAATAACATCAGGACATTTGTGTTCAGATGAAAAAAAGTCTAGAAAGTTTAATAGAAGATCTTCTTCAGAAGTACATTTTTTATATCTAACAGGCTTAATGAGTGCCGCATCAGTATCATAGTCTTTACGACCCCAAACCCAATAGATTCCATCAATATTGTTTTTAATAGTAATTGCAGTGATTTCTTGATCTGCAATATCTGGATCAGGGAAGCCGTCTTCATATTTTGTTTCAATATCGATTGTCGAAACATTTATCTTGTCACGATCAAAATCAATATCTCTAGGAAACTTTTGAGTTATATATTGGTGAATGTAGTTTGTTGATCCGTAAATTTTAAAACCAGAAACCGAATCATACTGTCCTAGCCATTCTTTAGCATCACGCATAGATTCAAACTCAACGGGTGCTACATTTGTACCATCAATAGCAGACCAACCCTCATCGACTTTTGATGGCACGAAGAAGGTTGGTTTAAATTTGTCTTGTTTGGATATACGTTTACCCTGATTATCATAACCACGATAAAGTATATTATTTCCATAACGAGCAACGGATGTGTAAAAAAACATTTAATCTCCCAAAAACATAATACATTATACAACTATTCAACATGGAAGTCAAGTATTTTTATGCTAATGACCTCATTCTTTCAACTAGTCTGTCAGCCCGATTTGTTACCTGACGGTACCAAGCAGAGTCAACCATTTCATCTGCAGCAGCATTCCAGTCACGAGTATCAACGCCGCGCTTCATTCCCTTAAATTTAGATAGGCGAGGACGGCCCATATTAAACATCATATTGGCAATAATCAGTTGGGCTTCTTCTGGCAAATCGTCAAAGTCTGGGTAGAGTATTCTGCATTCTCCAAGCACAACTTCAACGTCTTGATCGAAGCACTCGTTAACTCGGTCTTCTGAGATAGGAGTTCCAACTGGCTCTCCAAACTCTGGATCTGAATCCAAAACCAAATGGCCAATGCCAAAAGTAGGTAAATCCATATGATCCAAATATATCTCATACTTTACTCCTTCATCAATTTTCAATTCTTCGCGTAATTGGTCGATATTCATAATTTATCATTTTGTTGTTCCGCTTACATATCCAGCAACAAGGCCAATAATACCTGTCACACTCATCTGTAAAAGTTCTACAATATTTTGATCAAGTTCGGCATTATGCTCTTTTGCTAGCATAAATTCATCAACTACAATGAGACCTAAGAGTCCCATTAGTCCTAGTGCCATGACTAGAACAATAATATCTTTTAAATATTTCATTATGTATTCCTTTTTATAAATGAGTCGGGTATATCTTTCATGTTTGGTTTGTCACAATGGCATTGAGTACATACATCATTGTGACATTCAGAGCAATCTGGAGAATAGCAATGGCACCTATGACCACAGTTTTGACATTGGCGTTCAGTACCTTTCATCGCTATTCTCCTATTTTGTTATTAGCTTAATTGTTCATTCTCTTCTTCAGTATAGGGCCACATATTAGTTGATCCTATTTACTTGTTTCGTGAGCAATTGCTCTACTTCCCAAATTGAATCGGCTGAACAGCCAGCCTTTTTAAAGAAATATTTCCAAAGATTATTTATCATTGTATGCTCCTTGAATTGTTAAACGGTTCAATTCTGCTAGGAGACTATGATACGTATGCTCTGGATATTCATGCAATAAGGCTTTTGCTACAGATTCGTTTGCTGCACATTGGCGTGAAACGATCATAGATTTGCCAATTGATGAAAATACTTCTGTGATCCAATTAAAAGAAAGTCTAGGCAGACTTAAGCTTTTTAGTACGATTGCGGTCATTTGTTAATTCCTCGTTTTTTCTGATTGAAATTTTACGAGGCAGCTTCTCTTCCGGAAGGACGACTTCTAGATTGACAGTCAAGATTCCGTCCGTTAGATCTGCTCCAGTTACTTCGGTATATTCCGACAGTCTAAATGACTTATTCCAATTTCGAGCACTAATACCTTTATGAACATACTTATCTTGTTCACGCCTCTGAGGACGATCGCCTTTGATGTAAAGCACATGGTCTTTTACTTCAATATCAATATGTTCTTCTTTAAATCCTGCCACCGCGAGTTCTAAGGAATACTTAAGTTCATCCTCTTTTACTACGTTATGTGGTGGATAAGTATCTTTTGAATGCTTGTGAATATTCTCAAGCTGATCAAAAATGTGGTCGAAACCAAGAAATGCGTTTCGCGGAAAAGCGAATGTTCCAGTCATATGTACCTCCATGACTTATGCAAGGTTATAAATGAGACCCGACTACCGGCATCTCTACATTATATATAATTACTTTTTTCTAAAAGTAAATAGGTAAACTTATTTATTTTCCAATATTATATTTTGGACACAATTCCCATGCGTTTTTTTCTTTAAAAGGTATAATTTTAATCTGTCGCATTGGTGCAAGAGGTTCAATTATATCTCCTCTTTCAATGGTAATCAAACCCCAATCACTCATAAGTTGTGCAATGGTATTTCTACGAGCAATATCGTTTTCTTCTAAGTTTGATTTTTTACCATCAAGAAGAAATAATTCTTTAAAATGTACAATAAAATATCTACCTTGCTTATGTAAAATATGACATGATTGAAATAGCTTTTTATCTCTACGAGATGCTACACCAATACGTGTAAGTGTTTCCCTAACTTTTAAAAAATCATCAGGCTCGTTCAATGTTATTTCCAGCATTGAAGCTGGTGTCCATTCGACAATGTTATTATTTTCTTCCACCTTTATAAACCTTTTTTTTCAATTCATTAATCTGTTCAGATGTGAGAAGAGACAAGGCTTGGCGGGCTTTTTCATTACTGTAGCCATAATATTCCTTAATCACTTTCACATCACTAGCAACTTCAGGTTTTGACCATTTGGAAAACCTTTTTCGCTTACGAACTATATTTATAAGAAAGTCGAATTGTAGCTTATAATCTAAGTGATGGTATTTATTCATTTCGTTTGCAAGTAAAACAGTGTCATTAAAATAAGAAAGACCTCGATTTACCATAAATGGCGAATAAGCTTTTTCAGCAATATCATCAACCATAATGTTTTGTTTAGTATCATTAATAGCATTTAAATAATCAAATGGATTCATAGTCTTTCATCCCAACTATTATTAGGGCCGCGCTGTACAAATGATAAAAAAATATAAGAACCAAGACCCGCTAGCCAACCAAGCCATTCTGAATGAAAACTACCGGTAAACCCTAATATAAGAGCTACAACGAATGTAGTTTTTTCTTTATCTACCAAAATATTCTACTCCACCAACATAATTATCTAAGTCTAATTCATTCTCTAATATTTGTTGAGTAAATTCATCTGTATTAATTTTATTTAAATGTTTTTTGTACCAATAAAGTTGAGGTACAGTTTTATGCCCTTCATTTTTAATAAACATAAGAGCATTTTTATTTTCTTTTATATTTACTACCTGATAAGTAAATCCCCAGCTATCCAATTTGGATTTCATGATTTCACAAAAAACACAATCTGTTTGTGTATAAAGTGTTAATTTAATTGAATTTAACATTAGCCATTACCTCAGTAAGACAAGAAACCACATTAAGTTCATGATCTGCAACAAATGCATTTTTATACTGATAATCAGCAAGAATTATAACTAATGGTGGTATTGATTGTGAATCAACCTTATCAGACATTTTATCATATATTGCTCTAAAGATGGCAGAAGCATCAGTATCAATATTGTTAACAACCCATTGACGCATTTTTTTGAAGTCCTTGGACTTGAGATGCACGAATAAATCGTCATAATTTTTATCTGATAAGTTTATTAAAATATCAGAATTAACACTACTAGATCCAACACTATATCTTTGTAATTCATTTAAAACTCTACGCCAATCTGGCGCAAACTTCATAATTAATTCAGCAAGAACTTTACTATCAAAAGATACTTGTTCTTTGTGTAAGATATTAGCTACATGGTCCATAAACTCACCACATAATTGAACCATATCTTTTTTAGAGGTATTAAATTCATAGACACCGCACCGAGAATGTAGTGGCTCAATAATGCGATTTTTAAAGTTACATGTAAGAATAAATCTACAATTATTAGAAAACTCTTCAATAAAACCACGAAGTGCAGGCTGAAAAGATTGTGGATTTAAATAATCGGCTTCATCTAAAATAACAACTTTGTATCCACCCTGTAAAGAAACGGTAGAAGCAAACTGTTTAATTTTAGTTCTAAGTGTATCAATGTTACCTTCTTCAGAACCATTAATAACAATATAGTCTAGTTCTAGAACATTACATAATGCTCTTGCAACTGTAGTCTTACCAAGACCAGCGGTACCGGTGAAAAGCATATTAGGCAATTCACCGGATTTCACTATGTTTTGGAAGGTATTTTTTAAACCAGCTGGTAATATAGTATCAGCAATAGTCTTTGGTCGATACTTCTCGACCCACAAAAAGTCGTTTGACATTTACAATCCTCATAACAAAAAATAATTATATCACATATTCACAGATTTGTAAATGCTATTCTTCCATTGCCTTTTCTTGCTGAATGTTTTCTACCACTTGAATTACTTGTACTGCGTCATCACGCAACTTTCCTAGAGTAGACATTTCTTCACCCTTTACTGCACCACGCTGAGACATAGCATCAATTACAGCTACAGTTGAACGCGACACTTGATTGGCAAGTGTGCAAAGATGGTCGTATTTGTCTGGTTCGTTGTTGGATTTATCATTTGATTGATTATTAGACTTATTCATTTTTTAAACTCCGTATGAAGATGATTTTTCGAGGGCAATCCAGTATTTTACATTAATCTCTTTATTACTAAAAAGACTAATTAATTTAGATGAAACGCTCACGTTGTAGTCACCAGAAATAATTTTTAAGTTGGCGATATTTAAAATAAAGTTGAAATTAGTATTTTGGTCGAAATCTCCATCAATATCAATTGAAAATGCGTTTGAGGTTGAGTTTTGATTATCTACCACAGACAATGTAAGAACGCCATTTTTATTTGAAATGGAAACTTCTTCATGACCTAATGTAGATGCTGCGCGGCGAATTTTATTCAGTGTTTCGTTGTCCAAAGAGAAATTCACTTCTGCATCTGGCATAACGATATCTTTGCTTGGAGTTGTTAAGGTTTCTTCTGGAGAGAAGAAATATTTAATTTTACTACGACCTGTAGAGTCATTAATCGATACAAACTCATCACTAAAATTAAGTGTGGGTTGATCAACTAGACCCAATGTTCCAATAAATTCATTGAGATCATAGATACCAAAATTCATTGGAAACTCAGCATCAACAATGGCTGTTGCTAAAACGTTTCTTGCTTCAGTGATAGTTCTAAGAACGTTACCTTGTTTAATTAAACAGTTCTGATTAATTCCAGCAAAGTTCTTTAGTACAGAGAGTGTATTTTCAGATAGTTCCATAATTTACCTTTCAAATTAGTTTATAGTCTATATTATAGTACATATTCATAAATATGTCAACCTTTATGCTGCAATTTTACTAAAGTTTTTTTCTTTCCTAAACTCTATTTTGTTATTAAACTTACCGTCAAGAATTTCTCCTTTATGTGAAATAACAAAAACATTAGTTTCATCACCCAATGTATATAAAATCTTTAGTAGATTTTCTACACCGTCATGATCCAAAGATGAATCAAACGTTTCATCTAGAATTAATAAGTTTGTAGCAACAGAATTTTTCATCTTAGCAATTTGACGCCATGTAAACAACAGGGACAAATCAATGCGTTGCTTTTCACCTTCGCTAAAAGAATCATATGTAAACTCATCTCTGTGCCGAGATCTAATAGTTTCATGAAATGATTCATCTAGATTAAAATGTACAAAGAAATCTAATATCTGTAAGTACTGATTTACAAGTTTGTTCATCACTGGCAAATACTGTTTGATGATTTTTGTTTTAATGCCAGTATCTTTTAACATCTCTACGATGACTGCATTATAACTGAATTCTTCAGAATACTTTATTTTATTTTCTAAAAAATTCGATATACTTTCTTCATGCTTAGACAAATCTGACTTTGCTTTATCTAAATCAGTTGTTTCTGGTCCTGCTAAATCGCTTTCAAGAGACTGAATATGTTTTTGTAACCTATTGATCGCTTTATTATTAGAATGAATTTCTGACTGTTTTTCCCTGATTTCTGAGAATGAATCATTTGCCCGTTCAATACTCTGTTCAATAGCAGTTGACTCGATAGCTGCCCTATCCATCGCCGATTTAAGTTCTTTTGCTTTGCTTTTGGCAAACGCGAGTTTTTCTTCTCTAAGTTTAGAACTAATATCTTGGGAACATGTTGGACATTCATCATTGGTTTCATAAAATTTCGCATCTTTTGCCACCGTTGTCATCTGTTGCTTAAATTGTGCAGCGTACTGTATAAGAGCTTGTTTCTTATTATTAAAATTTTCCAGTTCATCTTCAATTGGTTGTTGCTTTTTTTCAATGAATACAGAATGGTTTGCATTTACATTCTGAAGTTCAGAAATTTCTAATTGATACTTTGCGATATCATCTTTCTTTTTAGAAATATTTTGACCAATAATCTCATTCACATCTTTAATATATTTTTTTTGAGCATCAATTTTAGTTTTAGTAATGTCAATGTTATAATTTATGTTTGAAATTTTATCCTTGAGTGTCGCGTTTCTTTCTCTTAAAATAATATTCATTTTAGAAAATACGTTAATATCAAGAAGATCTTCAATTACTTCACGCCGATGGCCACTTGGTAATTGCATAAATGGTATAAAAGAAGAACTACCAAGAACAATGACCTGATGAAAAGATTTGTGGTTCAACTTTAGAATATTTTGTTCAAGGATTTTTTGATATTCTTTGGCATGTGACGACTGATTAATCATCGTACCATTTTTCCAGATTTCAAATATTACTGGTTTAATGCCTCTAGAGACTCTAAATTTATTAGAACCAATTGAAAATTCTACCTCAACAAAACATGCCTTACTGTTAACAGAATTGACCAATTGATTCTTACTAATGTTACGATGTGCTTTACCAAAAAGAGCGAATGATAAAGCGTCTAACATAGTAGACTTACCCGCACCATTATGACCGACAACTAGTGTCGATTTATGATTGTTTAATTGTATTTCTGTAAATGTGTTACCAGAGGACAGAAAGTTTTTATAACGAAGTTTTTCAAAAATTATCATGCAAATTCCAAAGATTGTGCTTCAGTCATTAGTTCGCGTACTTTACTTTTTATCTTATCTTTATCTAAATCTGTATCGACAGCATCGATATATGAATTGACAATTTCGTGTGTATCATCAAAATTAATCTTATTATCTTCGATGTTTTCGCCAAGAAATTCGTTAAAGTTTTCTGCAATTTTTAGTTCATGAATATTTTCGTTTTGAATTCTATCAATGAATCGGTCGAAAGAAAACATATCATTTTTATTAATAACTACAACTTTTACGAACTTGTTTTTTAGTACTGATACATTATAGTTATTATAACTCATTTCTTCATCATTGTAAAGTATTTTTTCAAATAATCTGTAAGTATTTTGTATTTTTGTTATTTCACGAGTTTCAGTATCAATTACATGAAAATACTTATTATCACCCGCATCATTCCATGTAAATTCTAACTGTGAACCAAGATACCAAATATTATCTTCACGACTTGCGGTATGATAGTGACCTGTCAATACTTGCTCAAATCTTGAAAATATTTTATGATCCATACCGTGTGTTTGTTTCACACCACGAATCATATCAAATCCATTTAATTCTAAATGTCCACAAAGCCAGTCAGCTTTACAATTTTCTACAAAACTAATAGACTCTTCATAGTTTTCAGAATTAATCCAAGGTAACAATGCAATTTTTAACGAACCATATTCTAAAACTTTAGGTTCCATAATAATATGGATTTCATTCATATAGTGGCCTAAACACTCTTTTAAAGAATTTAAGTCGTTAGTGTTCTTATAAAACGTGTCATGGTTACCAGGAATGATATCCATCTTCATACCATATTTACGAAGAGGATTTAAAAAATGTTTTCTATTATGCTGCAGTGCTTTAAAATTTACGAACTTACGATGATCATAATAATCACCAAGATGTAGAATTTGATCTATACCATTTTCTTGACAGTAAGGAAAAAATATGTTGGTATAAAATTTTTCTGCATTTTCTAAGAATATTTCTGAAGAATTTCTAACTCCCGTGTGGGTGTCATTTAATACTGCTAACTTCATGATAAAAAATCCGATAAGTCTGAATCAACTGAACGTGATTTACGCTTTTTCTTTTCTTCTTTTACTAGTTCTTTTATTTCTAAATCAACATATTTTACTTTTTCAATACGACCGCGTAATG